>ENA-OQKY01001901-OQKY01001901.1-human-gut-metagenome-genome-assembly--contig:-NODE-1901-length-10135-cov-3.204337_pt1 | contig 10135 bp, 7 predicted proteins | sample MGYA00242652_ERZ504805 | MGnify/ENA primary metagenome ERZ504805 (study PRJEB26092, sample SAMD00036400) | human gut metagenome | host: Homo sapiens | study: EMG produced TPA metagenomics assembly of... | reverse complement strand
CCTTGGATAGTTCGACCTGGAAGATTTCTATGCCTAGAATGACTATAATACGCTCAGCGGCCGGATCCTGGAGATTCTGGAACGGGTTCCGAAGACCGGTGAGAAATTGAGCTGGTTGAACTTCGAATTCGAGATCGTCGATATGGACGGCGCCCGTATAGATAAGGTTTTGGTTACCAAGATACCTCAGAAAGAATAAACCGGCGTCAGATATCTGCCAGCCTGTGCAACACTTCCATCTTGCCGAAAAGGATGAGCAGATCACCTTCTTCGACTCTCAGGTCTCCGGTGATTTTGTCGATGACGGAGTATTGGGTTTGTTTTAACCCGATCAGGTTGCGTTCTGTCTTGGGGCGTTCGATGCCGACAAGGCGCACTCCGAAATTCTCTTCCAGGTCTATGGTCTGCAGGGTCTGTCCGACAAAGGTGACTGGTGCTTTTATCTTGTAGAGATGGTGTGTGTCCGTCACTCTGTACCATTGTTTGAAGAGTTCCCCAAGTAAGGATTGGGATGCGTACATACCGGCGAAATCATCTTCCGGAGTGATGATCTCCGCTACACCGATCGAACGGATCACTGCCTCGTGGATGGGAGAAATCCCTCGTACGATCAGTTTGTTCACATCTAAGTTCTTTAGCAGGGCTACAGTCTGTATGGAGGTCCCGAAGTCCTTGCCGAAGGTGACGAAGATGGCATCCATCTCGTTCAGTGGTAGCGTGTTCAAGGCGTCTTTGTCCGTCGTGTCGAGGCTGATTGCTCCGGATATGGTGTGTTTGACCGCTTCGGTCTTGTGCGGGTTGATATCTACGCCGATCACTTCATTGCCGATGCGTGTCAGGCTTTCGGCGATGGCGCGTCCCAGGTTTCCTAATCCGATTACTAAATATTTCATATTGTATTCTTTATGTTACATTAATATATTTTCCTGTGGATAGGTGTAATTCTTCTTTTTGTATTCCTTGTAGAAACTGATAAAGAAGGCCAGTATGCCGATACGTCCGACCAGCATGGTGAAGATGATGACCAGTTTTCCCGAAATGCTCAGTAACGGGCTGAAGTTCAAACTTAACCCTACCGTGCTGAGTGCCGACACGACTTCGAAGATCAAGGTGAAGACCGGTACGTCTTTTTCGGTAATGGACAATATCCAGACGGCCGCCCCCAGCCAGCAGAAATAGAAAACGATTGTGGCGAAAGCCCTGCGTATGGTTTCCGGTGATATTTCACGTTTGCGGATTTCCACATTCTCTTTCCCGCGGGCGGCGTTGTGTGCGGTCAGCAGGGCGACACAGACGGTCGTTACTTTCAAACCGCCGCCGGTAGACATGGGAGCGGCGCCTATTATCATCAGGATCAGTGTCAGCATGAGTGTTCCGGTAGTCAGCGTCCCCATATCCGCGACGCAGAATCCGGCCGTACGCGGGGTGACGGCTCCCAGGAATGCATTGGCAAGCTGTCCTCTGAACGGCAATCCGGCGAGCGTATTGTCTATTTCCAGCAGATAGTAGAAAAATGTACCGCCGGCAAGCAATACCAACGTGCTGATCATCACGATGTACGTGTTGATATTGATAATTCTGGGGGTATGGATATAATGCTTCTGCTGTCCGATTACGATCTTGAATGTATTGACAAGCAGATGTCGTAACAGCTTCAGGTAGTTGAAAACAATCGGGAAACCTAGCCCGCCGAATACGATGAGCAGGGCGATCCAGACATGCAGGTTGTATTTTTGGGCGACCAGCGGGTCATACATGTTTCCGCTCAGCGTCGAGATCCCAGCATTGCAGAAAGCCGAAACGGCATGAAACACAGCGTAGAACACTTCTTCCTGCGTGCCTCCCGGCAGCCCTCCCTTTATATCCAGATAAATCAGGTAGGCCCCTACGCCTTCGATAAACAGTGTCACGAACAGGATGTTAAGGATCACCCGGAACAGCCCGTTCACCCGGTCTTCGTTCAGCATGTCTTTCAGAACGAGCTTGCTGGTGAAAGATGAATGCCCCATGAAAGAAAGGGCAAAAAAGCTGGTGAAAGTCATGACTCCTATACCGCCGATCTGGATAAGAAACATGATGATGATATGTCCTGTATGCGTGAATGTCGTTGCCACATCGACTGTCGTCAGTCCGGTCACACAGACGGAGGTGGTCGAGATGAACAGGGCATCTACGAAATGAATCCCGTGCACCGTGGCGTTTGGCAACATCAGCAATCCCGAACCGACAAGGATGACGAACACGAAACTCAGCAGGAACAGGAGGGACGGCTTGATATGGCTTTGTAACAGCGTGAATGTCTGCCGCGACAAATGGATGGCGCTCAGCAACAGCAGGAGGAAATAAACGAACAGCGGTTCCGTGAGGAAACCGAGGTAGGGCAGCGACTGGTGAATGGCTTCTTTGAAGAATACTTTGCCCGATAGCACGGCAAAGAGGAAAAAATAAATGCCGATATCCAGGTATAACATTTTCTCTTGTATGATCTCTTTGAATTTCAAAATATACCGAAGCGATATCCCGGTAAAGAAAGCCAGCAGGAGGTAAACCCGGCTGGTTTCCAACATATGGGTGACATGGGCCGAATATTTGAATCCGAACTGATAGACCAGGATGAAGAGGGAGGCGAGAGAGGCGACGAGTATGATCCCTTCGGCCACCATGTTCAGCAAGCCCTTCATATTCGCCCAGTACATTCGGAATGAGAACTGTAGATGTTTGATATCCATAGTACGTCTTTTTTTAATAACAAATGTATTGAATAAATGTTAGAAGTTTCTTCCCTTTCCGGATAATCGCATTAAAATTCAGGTTTGGTACAGTTCCTTTTTCTGTGAGTGATAATGTATGTTAAATAACGGGCTTTTTAGCCTTTTGAGTAGATATTGTTCGAATTACATTATGTCGTATATCGTTTTAACCTTATATTTGCGGAGAATCTTTATTGGGATATTATGGAAACACAGGAAAATAAGCATGAAATGTTTTATCCGCACGTTTCGGTCGATTGCGTATTGCTTGGGACAAACGAAGATAAACTGTGCGTGTTGCTCGTCGAAAGACAAGTTGCCGGTAGTAACGAGAAACACTACAAATTGCCGGGAAGCTTGATTTATGAGAGTGAAGATCTGGATACGGCCGCTTATCGTGTCTTGAACGAAGCGACAGGTCTGAAACGTGTAGCCTTGAAACAGTTCCGCAGTTTCGGCTCTCCTGCCCGTACCAAGAATAAAGAGGATGTGCAATGGCTGGAAAATGCTTCCAAAATGAAAATCACACGAATCGTGACGGTCGCTTATCTGGCGTTGTGTAAGTTTGGGAAGAAAATGACGATGGGGGAGATGTCCGATACCCTTATTTGGGCACCTGTAAATGAATTGCCACATCTGCCATTCGACCATAAGGAAATTGTTGAAGCTGCCGGCGAAGAGATACGGCGGTGGGTGGATGTCGAACCGGGTATCGTTTTCGATTATCTTCCGTCAAAGTTTACGGCCTATCAGTTGCGGCGCATTTTTGAGATCATTTATAATAAGACGATAGATGTACGCAATTTCCATAAAAAGATGACGGCGATGGAATATGTCGTGCAGACGGATGAAGTGGAAACGGGAGTGAATCATCGGGCAGCCCGCTATTACCGGTTCGATAAGGTGAAATATAACAAGTTGCATTCGAAGTTTAATAAGATATGATATAGTATGTGTTTATTAGGTTGTGATATCGGAAGTTCTTCGGTGAAGGCTTCTATTGTCGATAAAGATACGGGGTTGACGCTTGCCTCTGATTTTTATCCGAAAGAAGAGGCGGCGATCAAAGCCGTGCGTCCCGGATGGGCGGAGCAGAATCCGGATGACTGGTGGATGTATCTGAAAGAAGCGATAAAGGGTGCGATCGCGAAGGCGGGCATCAAGGGAACGGAGATAGATGCGATCGGCATCTCGTACCAGATGCATGGGCTTGTATTGGTGGACAGGAAGATGCAGGTGCTGCGTCCGTCGGTGATCTGGTGCGACAGTCGTGCGGTGCCTTATGGGGATCGCGCTTTCAAGTCGATCGGCGAAAAGCAATGCCTGGCACATCTTTTGAATTCTCCCGGAAACTTTACGGCTTCCAAATTGGCATGGGTAAAAGAGTATGAACCGCAGATATTCGGACAGGTGCATAAATTCATGTTGCCTGGTGACTTTATTGCCATGCGCATGACGGGCGATATTGTCACGACTGTTTCAGGCCTTTCGGAACGAATTTACTGGGATTTCCGGAATAATCGCGTTTCTGAAGATCTGATGACCTCTTTCGGGTTCAGCAAGGAACTGGTTCCGGATATCCGGCCGACTTTCGGTGTGCAGGGGGAATTGCTCGGATCGGTCGCTTCGGAGTTGGGTTTGAAGAAGGGTACGCCGGTTACCTATCGGGCCGGTGACCAGCCGAACAATGCGTTGTCGCTAAATGTCCTGAATCCGGGCGAGATAGCCGCTACGGGCGGTACGTCGGGGGTCGTGTATGGTGTGAACGGCAAGGTGAACTACGACATGCTGTCCCGTGTGAATACGTTTGCGCATGTGAACCATTCGGCCGACCGGACGCGTTTAGGGGTCCTTCTGTGTATCAACGGGGTCGGAATCCTCAATTCGTGGGTGAAGCGGAATGTAGCTCCGGAAGGTATAAGCTATCCTGCATTGAACGAGCTGGCGGCGACTGTTCCGATCGGTTCGGAGGGCCTCTCGATTCTGCCTTTCGGGAACGGTGCGGAGCGTATGTTACAGAACAAGCAGGTGGATTGCTCCATTCACGGGCTGAATTTCAACATTCATAATAAAGCTCATGTCGCCCGTGCCGCACAGGAAGGGATTGTCTTCTCTTTCAAATATGGCATGGATATCATGAATGAGATGGGGATCGATATCGGGGTGATCCGTGCCGGTAATGCCAACCTGTTCCTAAGCCCTATTTTCCGGGATGCGTTGGCTGGTGTGACAGGAACGGTGATCGAACTTTACGATACGAACGGGGCTGTCGGGGCTGCCAAAGGCGCCGGTATCGGGGCCGGCATCTATGCGTCGGCGGAAGAGGCGTTTGCTTCCCTGAAAAAGATCAATGTGATAGAGAAGGACGGACTGAAAGCGGATAAATACTGCGTGGCTTTCGAGGTCTGGAAAGAACGGTTGGAGAAAGCATTGGCGTAATAAACGAAAGCATTGTATAATCAATAAAATACTTATTATCATGAATTACTTTAAAGGTGAAAAAGAATTTTTTCCGGGAATTGGAAAAATAGAGTTTGAAGGACGCGAGTCAAAAAATCCGATGGCTTTTCATTACTATGATGAAAACAAGGTCGTAATGGGTAAAACTCTGAAAGACCACCTGCGTTTCGCTATGGCCTATTGGCATACATTATGTGCGGAGGGAGCCGACCAGTTCGGTGGCGGAACGAAGACATTTCCTTGGAATGCGGGCGCAGACCGTATTTCCCGTGCCAAGTATAAGATGGATGCTGCTTTCGAATTTATGACGAAATGTAACATACCTTACTATTGTTTCCACGATGTGGATGTCGTAGATGAAGCACCGACGTTGGCCGAATTTGAAAAGGACCTGCATACGATGGTCGAATATGCCAAACAACATCAGGAAGCGACGGGGAAGAAGCTGTTGTGGTCTACCGCCAATGTGTTCGGGCATAAACGTTATATGAACGGGGCTGCCACAAATCCTTATTTCCCTGCTGTGGCTTGTGCCGGCACGCAGATCAAGAACGCGATCGATGCTTGTATCGCTTTAGGTGGCGAAAACTATGTGTTCTGGGGGGGACGTGAAGGGTATATGAGCTTGCTGAACACCAATATGAAACGCGAAAAGGAACATCTTGCCATGATGTTGACGATGGCACGTGACTATGCCCGCAAGAACGGGTTCAAAGGTACTTTTCTGGTTGAGCCTAAACCGATGGAACCGACTAAACACCAGTATGACGTGGATACGGAAACGGTTATCGGCTTCTTGCGCCATTATGGTCTCGACAAGGATTTTGCCATTAATATCGAAGTGAACCATGCCACATTGGCCGGGCATACATTTGAGCATGAACTTCAGGCTGCCGCCGATGCCGGTATGTTGTGCAGTATCGATGCCAACCGTGGTGATTATCAGAATGGTTGGGATACGGATCAGTTCCCGGTTGACATCTACGAACTGACACAGGCTTGGCTGGTTATCCTCGAAGCAGGCGGTTTGACTACCGGAGGTACGAACTTCGACGCCAAGACACGTCGTAACTCGACCGATCTGGATGATATTTTTCTGGCTCATATCAGTGGTATGGATTCTTTTGCCCGTGCTTTGATGGCTGCTGCCGATATCCTGGAACATTCTGATTACAAGAAAATGCGTGCCGAACGTTACGCTAGTTTCGACCAGGGTGACGGTAAGAAGTTCGAAGAAGGTAAACTTCTCCTCGAAGACCTGCGTACAATCGCTCTTGCCTCTGGCGAACCGAAGCAAATCAGCGGGAAGCAGGAATTGTATGAGATGATTATCAATCAGTACATTTAATAACATATAAATAATGTTTTATCCGTTACTTTTGAATCAAACCAAAAGTAACGGATAAAACATTATTTACCTATATGAATCTCTATCGTGAAAAACAACAACTATTACATTTTTGGAATTACCCTCGTGGCGACATTGGGGGGATTATTATTCGGATATGATACAGCGGTGATATCCGGGACGGTTGAATCGCTGCGTAAATTCTTTATCGAACCTTTCGGGCTACCATTGGATCAGGCAAATGCGCTTGAAGGATTCGTTGTAAGCAGTGCCCTGATCGGTTGTATCTTAGGTGCTTCTTTTGCCGGTTGGATCAGCCAGCGGTATGGACGGAAACCTACGCTTGTGTTGGCTGCCATCCTGTTTTTGTTGTCGGCAATCGGTTCGGCGTGGCCGGAGTTGTTTGTCGGGATGCCTGGTAGCGGAGATCACACGTTCATGTACCTTTTTGTGCTTTACCGGATTGTCGGAGGAGTAGGAGTCGGTTTGGCTTCTATGGTTTCCCCGATGTATATTGCTGAGATGGCCCCGGCGGAGAAACGAGGAAATCTGGTGTCATGGAATCAGTTCGCGATTATTTTCGGTATGCTTGTCGTCTATTTTGTGAATTACAGTATCGCGTTGCAGGGAGATGCCGCCTGGTTGCATACGATCGGCTGGCGTTGGATGTTCGCGTCCGAAATCGTCCCGGCTTTGCTCTTTCTGGCCCTTCTGATGTTTGTACCGGAAACGCCTCGTTATTTGGTGATGCGCGGTAAGACGGATAAGGCATTGTCTGTATTGGATCGTTTGATGGGAAAAGAAAGAGCAGCACCTGAATTGGTGGAAATAAAAGAAAGTTTCAGGAAACAGGAATCCTCCATGCGTCCCTATTTTCTGTTTATGGGGATGTGGCTGGTGTTGTTTCTGCTTTTGTATGGAGCATTGGAACTGGCTGGAAACACGAGTGCTTTGGAGATCGCTTTGATTGGTAGCTTTTTTGTATCTCTGGTCTTCCCGGTGCGTTCATTCGGCGTGCTGATCATATTTGTCGGTGTCCTTTTGTCCGGTTTCCAGCAGTTTGTCGGGATCAACGTCGTGTTGTATTATGCGCCGGAGATCTTTAAGACAATGGGGGCCGCCACTGATGCCGCCTTGTTACAACAGATCGTGGTAGGAGCCGTGAACCTCTCTTTTACCGTGCTGGCTATCTTTACGGTCGATCGGTTCGGTCGCCGTCCGTTGATGATTATCGGAGCATTGGTCATGGCCGTCTCGATGATGATCTTGGGGACGACTTTCTATACGCATTCTGTCGGTATCGGTTCGTTAGTTTGTATGTTGGTGTACACGGCTGGTTTCGCGATGTCGTGGGGGCCGGTCTGTTGGGTATTGCTGGCAGAGATTTTCCCGAATACGATCCGTTCGACTGTTATGAGTATTGCCGTTGCCGGGCAGTGGATTGCCAATTTCCTTGTCTCCTGGACTTTCCCGATGCTCGATACGAACCAGTATCTGACCGATACGTTCAATCATGGCATGGCCTACTGGGTTTATGGTGTCATGGGAGTTCTGGCTGCCTTATTTATCTGGAAATTCGTTCCCGAAACAAAAGGTAGGACACTAGAGCAGATGGAACAATATTGGAAATAAATCCGTAAGTTTGCTGTCCGAAAAGACAAGAATCGATGCGCATATTGAAAAAAATACTGATAGGAAGCCGGAACCTGTTGCTGTTCCTGTTTGTTTCTAGTTTGTTGGCTGTGGTGGCATATAAGTTCATACCTGTTTACTACACTCCGCTGATGTTCATCCGCGTCTACGAACAGGTGCGGGATAGCAAGCCCATCAAGCTGGAACACAAATGGATGCCTTTGAAGCAAATTGCCCAGCCATTGGTACAGGCGGTCGTGGCTTCGGAAGACAATCTTTTTCTCGACCATGACGGTTTCGATATGATACAGATTCAGAAAGCCCGTGCCGATGCCGAAAAAGGCAAACGTGTACGAGGAGCGAGCACTATCTCGCAACAGACTGCCAAGAACGTGTTTCTCTGGCCCGGAAGGACTTATTTGCGCAAAGGCATCGAGGCTTCTTTCACCGTCCTGTACGAATGGATTTTGGGGAAAGAACGTATCATGGAAGTTTATCTGAACTCGATCGAAATGGGAGACGGTATTTATGGTGCTGAAGCAGTCGCACAGGCTCATTTCAAAAAGCCGGCCTATAAACTGATAAAGGCGGAAGCGGCTTTGATCGCTGCGACCTTGCCGAATCCCCGCAAGTTCAACTCTGCAAAACCTTCTCCTTATATGCTGAAACGGCAGACGAAGATCATGTCGCTGATGGGGAAACTGCTTAAGATCGAAATGGGGTATGACAGTGGTGATCCCGATTCTGAATCCGGCAGTAGGAAGGTGCGTAGACGGAAGAAGCTCCGGGCGGAATCCGACACGACGGTCCGTCTGCCCGAAAAAAATATTTACATAAGAACGATAATCATATGAGTCATTTTATATATCACGACCTCGGACGTATCGAATATGAGAAGGCATTGGAACGCCAGACGGTTGCTTTCAACGCCTTGTTGGAAGCGAAAGCACAAGGCAGGACCGGGGAAAACCGGTTGTTTTTCTGCGAACATCAGCCGGTACTGACTATTGGAAAAAGTGGTAAGGACACCAACCTACTGATCCCGGAAGAACAGCTTGTGCAGCGGGGTATCTCTTTTTACCATATCAACCGGGGAGGGGATATCACGTATCACGGTCCCGGACAAATTACCGGATATCCGGTCTTCGATCTCGATACCTGGAAGTTGGGACTCAAGCAATATATCGACAGGTTGGAAGAAACCATTATCCGCTTTTTAGCTATCTATGGCATTAAAGGGGAGCGGCTCGCGGGAGCTACAGGTGTGTGGATTGATCCTGGTGTACCGAGAAAAGCCCGTAAGATTTGTGCGATCGGTGTGAAAAGCAGCCGTTTTGTCACCATGCACGGTTTTGCTTTGAATATAAATACCGACTTGGATTACTTCTCTTTGATCAACCCTTGCGGCTTCAAAGATAAAGGGGTTACTTCGCTTGAGAAAGAGATGGGGATGGAGCAGGATTTTGAAGAGGCCAAAGCACGTCTTCATTCACTTTTCACTGAAATGTTTCCGGAATGATGGAACCGTATGTTATTCATTTTGCCCCATTGCAGGGTTATACCGACTCGGTTTATAGGGAAGCACATGCACAAATATTCGGAGGTGTCGAAACCTATTACACTCCGTTTGTCCGTCTCGAAAAGACTGGCTTTCGCAATAAGGAGTTGCGGGATCTTGTACCGGAAGCAAATACATCCGCCTCACTTGTTCCCCAGATGATCGCAGCTTCGCCCGAAGAGTTCCGCCGGATTGCTGGTTTGTTTCGTGAATCAGGGTACCGGCGTGCTGATATTAATTTGGGTTGTCCTTTCCCGATGCAGGCACGACAACATCGGGGAGCGGGTATCCTGCCTTATCCGGATGAGGTGAAAGTGTTGTTGGAAACGATTTTTGAATTCCCGGAGATACAATTCTCGGTCAAACTGCGGTTAGGTTGGGATTCTC
>ENA-OQKY01001900-OQKY01001900.1-human-gut-metagenome-genome-assembly--contig:-NODE-1900-length-10143-cov-4.608926_pt1 | contig 10143 bp, 9 predicted proteins | sample MGYA00242652_ERZ504805 | MGnify/ENA primary metagenome ERZ504805 (study PRJEB26092, sample SAMD00036400) | human gut metagenome | host: Homo sapiens | study: EMG produced TPA metagenomics assembly of... | reverse complement strand
AAAATAGAACATCCCCAACTTCGGGATTACACCTTTTTATTAAGTCTTCATGCTCACTTTCAGATATGTACTTTATATCCGAAAAATCAAAGATACCAGAAGATATGTTTTTTACCGATAAAAATGGAATGCCTTTCTCAATATATGTTGGGGTTTTATGTGTTCCATCTGTTACCGTTTTGCATAAATCCGCCAATTGACACCAAATCCAATTTTCAGGTGTATCAAACAAAATATCACTATTATCACCTTCTGATATTTTTTCCTTTTTTATCTCGTTATTTCTAAGTAACTCATTTTTGACTTTAGTTAATTCTTCAAAATCGCGTTCTGCCGACTCCGATTCTATGCTTTGAACTGATAATTTGCCGCAGATAGCCATGTCCAGTATTTTCTTTTTCAATGATATTGTATCAATCAAATTTCAATTCCTCCCAATATCTGTCTAAGCTGTGTCACAGTATCCGAAATTATATCTGATTCAGCCTGCATATCATCTAAGACTTCGGAAATAGTTCTTTCATCTTTTTCCTCTAAATCAAGCCATTTAAAATCAAGATTCTCTGCATTATTTACTTCTTCTTCTGAAAAGCACCTCCATCTTCCATTAGGTTCATTATCACTGTATGTTGCTTTTCTATCTTCCACATGCCCGGCACAATAGCAATCAACAAAATCCTGTAAATGAGCTCTTGTCATTGGTTTTGTAGCCAGTGTATGTTTAACGCCCGTTCTATAGTCATAAACCCATATATCCTTTGTGGGTTCACCTTTTTTAAAAAACAGTACATTTGTCTTAACCCCATTAGCATAAAAAATACCTGTTGGGAGTCTAAGAATAGTATGTAAATTAAAATCTTTCAAAAGCTTTTCTCTTACTTGCGCAGTAGCTCCTGTATCAGTCAACACACTATCCGGTAATACTACACCAACACGACCACCCGTCTTCACAATTGACATTATGTGCTGCAAGAAATTAACCTGATTATCGCTTGTCTTAACAAATTCAGGTCTGTTAGCTGCAACTTCTACGCTTCCTTGAGGTCTAGTTCCAAAAGGTGGATTAGCTAATATCACATCATACATTTTGTCTGATGTATCAATAAGAGAATCCTTATAAGCGATTGGGCTCTTATTAATACCAATATCATGAAGGTATAAATTCATTGAAGCTAGTGTTACTACAAGAGAAGTATTATCTGCACCGAAAAGAGCATTGTTCTTTAAGAATTGCTGCTTTTCTACATCTTTGCTTTGTCCCTTCATGTGATCAAACGCAGCAAGTAGAAATCCGCCTGTACCACAAGCTGGATCCGCTACTGTTTCTGTGATTTTCGGATCTACAACTTCAACCATAGCTTGAATAAGAGCTCTTGGAGTAAAATACTGTCCTGCACCACTCTTCTTATCCTGTCCATTCTTTTCAAGAATAGACTCATACATCGCGCCCTTGAAGTCACCTCCCATCATGTACCAGTTTTCTTCTGACACCATTTCAATGATTTTAGCAAGCATAACCGGTCGATCAATTTTATTGGATGCCTTTGTAAATATTGTTCCTATGAGTCCTTCATCCTGAGATAACTCTTTAAGAATCTCTTCATACTTTTCAACCAAGTCTGTTCCACTTAAATCTACCAAGTCTCTCCATTTATAGCCTTCTGGAACAGTACTTGTAAGACCAAGTTCTTCCTTTTCCTCATCCATCTTGAGGAAAAGGATATATGTAAGCTGAGTAATATAATCTGTATACCCAACTCCCGCTGATGCCATTACATTTGCAATGCCATCTACTTTCTTTAATAATGCTGAAATATCTTTTTGATTTGCCATTTTATGCCACCTTTAATATAAATTTTGCTAATATTTGTAATTCTTCTTTAAGCGCCGGTGCACCAAAAGATGTTACTGCTTTACGCCAGAGATCTGTATCTAATTCGTTCAATTCGCCAACAGATAATGCTCCAGCCTCAACAACATATTCTGCAATTTGCCTCATTATTTCCTTTTGATCATCTGTTAGCACTCTCTGATTATGTCCACAGTACAAACCAAAGCCACGTCCATATGCTTTTATTAAACTTGTCAGCTTATTGTTTTTACCATACGCATAACGCGCTATCTGAATTAAGTTAGTCAATGCATTTACGTTAGACTTAATATCCAAATCATCTACATTACCCTCATCATCCAACAGCTTATAATTCTTCCATATCTGGTATATTCCATATTGACGGCTTTCAGATAAGAGTCTGTCTCTAAGCTCAATTAACATGGAATTTGTAATAATAACATCTTCGGAGTTATAAACTATACGAAGCGCTTCAATACTGTCCTTATTTTCATCTAAGTACTTTTCAAAGTTTTCAATATATTCCTTTGCTGACTCTTTTGAAAATCCTGCATATAAAAGCTTGTCTTCTTCCTGAACAGACGCATAATATCCTCTCTGCATCTCAAGCAATTTATTACGTGCTGGTACACTGATCATTAATGCATAGATTAATAGTCTGCGTAACGGATAATCTTCTGAAGGCGTTGTATAAGGTTCTACTCGATTTTCCTCAAATGCTTCATTGATATTGTTCGCAATTGTACGCGGAGCAAATCCATAATCCGAAATAAAGTAATCCAAATGTTTTCCAAACAACGGATTATCCTCATATCTACGATTAATAGTTGAGCAGTAATCTCTTAACAACATCAGGTTTTCATCACTAAGCTCATTGTGAGCTAAATGCTCTAGCAAGTGTTCCAAAGATAATGTCTTCTTTGGTGCCACAGGCCCAGGTCCCGGCTTAGGAATATACTTTTCTGACTCAGTCACTCCAACTGCATCAACTATGTAGTAACACTCCTTAGTATCTGCATTAGGAGTCACTTCCTTAAGCTTGTCATCATTTATTACTCGACAGCCTCTTCCTTTCATCTGTGTATAAAGCACATCTGAATGAACATCCTTCATAAACAAAACTACCTCAAGAGGTTTTACATCTGTTCCAGTTGCAACAAGCGTAACCGTCACGGCAATTCTAAAATCTTTTTCAGTTCTTAGGTCTCTGATCAAAGCATTGGAATCTCCTGCCGAATATGTTATCTTCTGCACAAAATGTTCAGGAACATTTCCGCTTTCAAATTCTTTTCCAAATACCGCTTTTACAACATCAACTATCTCAGTTGCGTGATTGTCATCTTTTGCAAAAATCAAAGTCTTAGGTATGTAGTTCCAATCCTTCTCGCGTTCCGGATATAAATCACTATAGATAGCATTCTTATATGACTCTATAACTAATTTCATCTGGTTAGGACTTATGATAGATCTATCCAAATCTGTTGGAGCATATTCTAGGTTTGTCTTTGCAGTATAAGTTGTCTGCTGTCCAGTTCTTTTTGAAGTTTCTTCAACCTCAGTCCCTTGTTTTATTGTTCCTCCATGTTCAGTAACATTAGTAGAAATGCGATAAACACGTGAAGGTACATTAACTCCATCTACAATTGAATCATCATATGTATATTGCTCAATAATGTTATTATTAAAAAACGCATAAGCTTCTGGTGTAGGTGTTGCAGTAAGTCCAAGAATTTTTGCGCCTGTAAAATAATCAAGAACTGCTTTCCATTTGCCATAAATAGATCTATGACATTCATCAACAATAATGAACTGGAAAAAGTCCGGAGGAAGCTTTAAATCATTTCCTAAAGAAATAGATTCCGTAGATTCACTATCCTCATCACGCTTGATGTCTTCGTCTTCTTGATCCTCATTAGTTTCAGAAATTGCTTGTCCAGTCAGAACAGCAAACAGTTTCTGGATTGTAGAAATAACTATATCTCCATTAATATCATTTTCCCTGCGTAATCTTTTTATCTGATAAAGCGCACTCATAGCCTGACCATTTTCCGTTCTATCAAATAAACTAAATTCAGATTCCGTCTGTCGTGCGAGATTGTTTCTGTCAACAAGGAATAAAATACGTTTTGTTGCTGTATAGTTCAGCAATCTATATGACGCCAAGCATGCAAGATAAGTCTTTCCAGAACCTGTCGCAAGCACAGCTAAGTTCTTAGTATTACCCGCTTTAAATGATTGTTCCAAAGCCAACTCTGCTTCATACTGACAGTCACGTAAACCTCTTTGTTCTAATCGAGGTAACGCTCCATATGCAGAAGTTTTACCTATAAGTTGCAACATCTTTTTAGGCGTATGAAATGCAGATAGTTCTTCATAATCAGAATCTTCATCTAACATATTTTTAAAGTAAATCTTATTTCCATTTGCCATATAAACAAGCGGAATGAGTTCCTCAAACCAAAGGCCATACCAATTCTGTGGATGTGTCGCATACCCTTCTGCCTGCTTTTCCACTTCTTCCCCAAGAGGATTGGCTTCTTTTTTTGCCTCAATAACAGCAATAGCCTTATCACCAATAAAGAGTAAATAATCACTCTCGGTATTCCCCTGCATCAGAGCTTCTTTCACTGCCGTGGTTCCGCCAGGAATATACTCATTGCGCGAAACGATATCCCAGCCGGCATTATTTAATTGTTTATCAATTTTCACACGAGCTTTTTCTTCTGGAAGCATTGCTTACCCCTCCTGAATATATTTCTCCAATAAAAATATTAGTATTTTTACTGTCCATAAAAACGGACTTCTCTTAAAAATTCTGTTTTACTTACTCTTATCAATACTAATTATGTCTCCAAAATCGCAATCCAACTCCATGCATATCTTCTCTAAGACGCTCATAGAGACAGTCTCACCCCTGCTCATCTTCGCAAGTGTGCTGCTACTGATTCCGATGTTTTCGTTCTCAACAAGATCCATCTTTTTCATGTTCTTGTCAATCAATAATTTCCATAATCCGTTATAAGATACAGCCATATAATTCCTCTCTTATGGGGATTACCCATATTTGTGAAGAACCTTACGGTTCCTATAAATAGTCCTAGATTACATTATACTCGCACTCTCGCATATTTTCAAATACAATTTTCGACTTTTCGAAAGTTGACTTCGAATTAATAGCTAATTAGTTTTATTTTTGTAACAATGTTTGTGATTTTCCTATCAAAGGTATTCTGCACTTCGCGCAGCACCATCGAAGATGGTGTTAGGGCGCGTCTTCGCAAAGCGGCGATCAGTGCTTTTTTGTACAAAAAGCTACTTTCCGCTCGTTGGTGGCACATCCCCAATCCCCTAGAACAGCCTTACCGGCTGGCTACGCAATTCTTACGAATCGCTTTATTTTGCTGGTGGAGTTTTCTTCAGAAATGAAAAAAGAGGGGAACCTGCAAGCATGAAACCTACAGATTCCCCATTAGACTTATCGAGTGATATTGTGTTTTCTGACACGTTCCTTCTTCTGCTCTTCATCGCTTCTGAGGAACTGGTCGATGTCGTATTTTGCTCTTTGAATCTCCTGCATATCTTTCTTAACCTGACGATATTCACCGTACAGCTTTTTCTTTTCTGCAAGGATCTCGGCATACTCTGCACAGAGATCTTTTACCTTAGGAAGCTTCTTCAGATGAAGCTCATCAAAGACATTCTTGGCAGCCTTATGAAGCAGGATTTCCTGCCGATGCTCTTCTAGGAACTTCTTGCTGTATCCGCATTTACGATAATCCGCATATACGTCTTTTGTCTTGAAGTAATCAAAGATATGTTTCTTAAGAACCTGAATCTCAGCAAGTCGCTTCTCCTTTGCTTTGATGGAAGTTGAAATTTTCGTAAATCGCTCTGTTGCTGTTTTCACATTTTTCTCCAGATCATCATAGCTTCGAATATCATGCTGCTTCAGATATAAAACTGCCTTAGCTACCTGCTTTGTATTAAAGTTCTTGGCAAAGCGGACATAATATTTTCCTTTGCCCTGAGCCAGCTTCTTTTGAATATCTATAAGAAGGTCAAACTCATGCTCTTCCTTTTTCCGCTGATAAGTCTTTGGCTGCTTTTCAGCTTTTTCATTATCGTAGAAAGCATGCTCCATCTCACCGGCAAGAATCTTCTTAAGGTCATCTTCTGTATAACCATCACCAAGGGAGCGTAGTCGAATAAACCTTTTCTAATCTTTTCCCTTTAGAGAAATATGCTTTCCCCGCTTAATCTCGTATCCGGCATCTTCCAGTTTATAAGCAGCTCATCAAAATCTTTTGCGCTGCTTTCCCTAAGAATCTGATCAATCGCATCTCTAATTTCATCACGAAAGGATTTCTTCTCAGGATAAGTTGTTCGCTTAACGCGCTCACTTGGCTTCTTCTTTTCTATGACAGACAGACCATGCTCAAGGCAGATGATATCCGATAATCTCTGCAAAGCAAGACCAGCAAAAAAGAAATCTCTAAACTTATGGGTGCAATCAAGACTCGTAGAATTAAAGATGATGTGATTATGAATATGCGCCTTATCCGTATGAGTCGCTACGATAAAAGCATGATTGCCTTTGGTAAATCGCATGGCGGTTTCATAGCCTACCTGATTCGCTTCCTCCGGTGTGATTTCTCCCGGTTTAAAGGATTGCCTAATCTGATAAGCAATGATATTGCCCCTAGGATGTCTTCCTGTCAGACGCTCATATTCTCTTTTCGAGAGCATGAATTCTTCATCAACACTCTCCGCCTGGCAGGCGTAGGAACTGATGAATTGACCATTTTCGGTCTTCTCTCCATTCTTGGCATAATCTGTTCTGTCGCTAAGAGACTTCGCTACGCTTTTACCTTTATTCTGATGCATCGTGATAAGTCTTGTAGCCACCATGCGCATTCACCTCCTTCCCTAAATCGTAGACAGGCGCTTTAGTATTTCCTTCATCACTTTCCAAAGTTCTTCCTGATGAAGTCTGATATCATCAATATCTTCTTTGTAGATACTGCCGGTTTCATTTGCTTTCTTTGCATACTGATTCATGTTGGAAGATGTAATGCCAAGAAGCCTTACAGCCTCTTTGACATCACTTAAATCCATCTGGATGAGATAACCATCAATCGCCATTTTGCGAAGATAAGCACTCTCATTTAAGATGCCGATTTCTTTCTCCCTGTCACGAATCAGTTTAGCTTCCTCAGGAGTTGCAAAGAAATGAAACTGCTCCGTTCTGTTATTCATGATTACATCTCCCTGCAGAGACAAATCACAAGAGTCTTCTTCTCAGGTTCCGGTATTGGAGCCAGCTTCACTTTTTCCTGCTGCTCTTTTATCTTCTCCATCACAGAAGCCTTGGTATCAGCAATGATATCCTCCTGATCTGCCTTTTCATTGATTTCTGCAAAATCTGGCACAGGAGCTGCAGGCACATTATTGATGATTCCGTCAAATGAATTATCATTCTGTTCTACCATATCCTCGATACCGCGCATATGATTCCTGCTGATAGATGGACCAGCTCCGACATCCTCAATCGGATCAATAGACTCAGGAATCTGTTCCTCTACTGCATTTCCTGTGACTTCATCCCATTTTCTAATTTTCTTTACCTTTGCCATCTGGACGCTCCTTTCTTTGGATACTTTTTATACTGCTTGTATTGACGAGGTGGAAAAAGTTTATCTACACCCTTTACAGGCTCATAAGTTTCAATCAAATCAACAATCATATCCTTGATTTCTGCCATGAAGTCCTCCGATGCAATGTCTTGTTTTTCCACTTCCAGAAGCTTCTGCTCCCATTCCGCTGTCATAGATGCTGACTGAATCTGTTCCGGCATGACAGTAATAAGAGAAGTTCCCTTTTCTGTTGGAACCAGATATTTTGTTTTCTTATTGCCCTGTCTTTCTACAAAACCGATACGAACCAGCTTCTCAATAACACCGGCTCTTGTTGCAGGAGTACCAAGTCCTTTACGTTCTACCTCATCCGGCATATCTTTAGCCCCAGCTGATTCCATAGCAGAAAGAAGCGAGTCTTCGGTAAATCTTTTCTTAGGAGTTGTCTTTCCTTCCTTTACCTTAGGAGCTCTGGCCGGAAGCTCACGCCCTTCAGATAAAAGGGAAGCATTTCTGGTATCAATTCAGTAAGACGGATATAGCGAGAAATTTGGTTGCGACTTTGACCGACTTGTTCAGCAATTAACTCTCTGGATTCTTTTCCGACACACTTCCGCCCAAGTTGGGCGGAAGTAAATCCTTTACGCCCCTGATGGCTCATAGCTACCAACTTCATTTTGTATGCAAAGGCTCTTTCACTTGGGAGAATCGTCTCACGCTGAAGGTTTGCATCTACCATGTTTACAACTGCCTCATCATCCGTCATAGACCGGACTAAAACAGGCATCTCAGAGTAACCCAATACTTCACAAGCCGCTTTGCGTCGATGACCAGAAATTAGTTCATAACAATCCTCACCAATCTGGCGAGCCACCGCTGGATGAATTACACCATGAATTTCAATGCTCTCAACAAGACGCCGAAATTCCTCATCGTCTCGTACCTGAAAGGGATGATTCTTAAATGGCTTCAGTTGTTCCAAGGGAATGTTTTTTACTGCTTGCCTTTGATCGTCTCGTCTCATAATGGCCTCCTTTACTGAAAGCTGAATTCGTCCAAAATTACGGAACTGGCTACTGTGAAAATAGCAGCGAGCATAGACAAAATGTATTTTTGAAATCAGAATACATTTTTGCATTCCCGTTTAGATTTGTACAAACAGCCCAAAATAACAACAAAAACCCCCGCACATTGCCCAATTGGGAATGTACGGGGGTTTTAGCGATTAGATATAAACCTCCACGGTCAAATCATGCCATTTTGACGGTTTTATGCCGTATCCATGGGATTTATAGAAGGTTTGCGCTTCATCAAATCCAATGGTGAATGACAGAACTCTTACTTGCGGGGGTTCTTGATAGCAGCCTGTGCTGCTGCCAGTCTTGCAATCGGAACACGGAACGGTGAGCAGGAAACATAGTCCAGACCGATCTTGTGGCAGAACTCTACGGAAGACGGATCTCCGCCGTGCTCGCCGCAGATACCTACATGCAGTTCCGGACGTACCGGCTTACCTAACTCGATAGCCATCTTCATCAGCTTGCCTACACCTACCTGATCCAGCTTTGCGAACGGATCGTTCTCGAAGATCTTAGCATCGTAGTAAGCATTCAGGAACTTACCTGCATCATCGCGGGAGAAGCCATAGGTCATCTGAGTCAGATCGTTGGTACCGAAGCAGAAGAACTCAGCCTCTTTTGCAATATCATCTGCAGTCAGAGCTGCTCTCGGGATCTCGATCATGGTACCAACCTGATATTTCAGCTCAATACCTGCTGCTGCGATCTCAGCGTCAGCGGTCTCTACTACAAAGTTCTTTACATACTTTAACTCTTTAATGTCGCCAACCAGCGGAATCATGATCTCCGGCTCTACGGTCCAGTCGGGATGTGCCTTCTGAACGTTGATTGCTGCACGGATAACAGCTTTTGTCTGCATCTTAGCAATCTCCGGATAGGTAACAGCCAGACGGCATCCACGATGACCCATCATCGGGTTGAACTCGTGCAGAGAAGCGATGATATTCTTAATGGTCTCAACGCTCTTGCCCTGTGCATCAGCCAGTTTCTTAATATCTTCCTCTGTGGTCGGAACGAACTCGTGTAACGGCGGATCCAGGAAACGGATACATACCGGGTTGCCCTCAAGAGCCTCATACAGCTTCTCGAAATCACCCTGCTGCTCCGGAAGAATCTTCTCCAGAGCTGCCTCACGCTCTTCTATAGTCTCAGAACAGATCATCTCACGGAAAGCGTCGATTCTGTTGCCCTCGAAGAACATATGCTCGGTACGGCAAAGACCAATACCCTCAGCGCCCAGCTCTCTTGCTTTTCTTGCATCAGCCGGAGTATCTGCGTTGGTTCTTACTTTCAGTCTTCTGTACTGATCAGCCCATCCCATAATTCTGCCAAACTCACCAGCAATGGTAGCGTCTACAGTCGGGATAATGCCATCGTAAATCTTACCGGTGGAACCATCGATGGACAGAGCATCGCCCTCGTGGAATTCCTTACCAGCCAGAACAAATTTCTTGTTTTCTTCATCCATAGCGATATCGGAGCAGCCAGATACGCAGCAGGTACCCATACCACGTGCAACTACTGCAGCCTGAGAGGTCATACCGCCACGCAAAGTCAGGATACCCGGAGCAGCCTTCAT
>ENA-OQKY01001894-OQKY01001894.1-human-gut-metagenome-genome-assembly--contig:-NODE-1894-length-10186-cov-2.932797_pt1 | contig 10186 bp, 11 predicted proteins | sample MGYA00242652_ERZ504805 | MGnify/ENA primary metagenome ERZ504805 (study PRJEB26092, sample SAMD00036400) | human gut metagenome | host: Homo sapiens | study: EMG produced TPA metagenomics assembly of... | reverse complement strand
CCCGGATCTTGTTCCGTAATTCTATTGATAACGGGCTTCTTTTGATCGAAGTGCCGGATTTGCGGGATGCGGTGGAAGAGGGAGACACGATTACAGTAACGGTAAATCAGGATATTGAGCATAAGGGAGCTCGTTACCCGATTGCAGCGCTGCCGGACAATCTGGTGGAAATTATTCAGGCAGGCGGTCTTGTGAAGGCCATGCAGAAAAGAAACGGACGGAACTGAGAAGGAGAGAAGCTCTATGGGACAGACAATCATTGAAAAAATCATTGCCCGGAATATCGGTGCTTCTTTTGTGAAGCCGGGAGACATTGTAACGGTTCATGCAGACCGGGTGATGCTGGATGATATTATGATTCCCTTTATTGTGGAAAAGTTTAAAGAGATGGGATTTCCGAAAAACTGGGCGCCGGATAAGGTGGTGCTGGTTTATGATCACCTGGTTCCGGCCAGTCAGCAGGATGATGTCCGCCATTACCGGGTGGGCGATGCCTTTGCTGCAGAATACGGAATTAAAAATCTCCACAGAAGCGATGGAATCTGCCATCAGCTGATGACAGAGGCTGGCTATGTGAAGCCGGGAGACGTGGTATTCGGTACCGACAGCCATACAACAACCTACGGCTGCGTGGGCGCTTTTTCTACTGGAATTGGCTATACGGAAATGGCGGCGATTCTGGGAACGGGGACTTTGTGGGTAAAGGTGCCGGAGACTATTCGGATCTGCATTGAAGGAAATCTGCCGGAGGGTGTCATGTCAAAGGATGTGATTCTTCGGATTATCGGAGATCTGGGGGCAGACGGCGCGACCTACCGTTGTCTGGAATTTACCGGCAGCGCAGTGGAGGCCATGACGGTTTCTAGCAGGATGACAATGGCTAATATGGCAATTGAAGCAGGAGCAAAGTGTGCGGTCTTTTCACCGGATGAAAAAACGGCAGAATACTGTGATATCCGGCTGGATGAATTCCAGACGCAGTTAAAGAGTGATGAGGATGCGTCTTATTTTAAGACAATGACCTACCGGGCAGAGGATTTTGTTCCGGTTATGGCATGTCCTTCTCAGGTGGACAAAATCAGGGATGTCAGTGAACTGGAGGGCATTGCCATTGATCAGGTCTTTATCGGATCCTGTACCAACGGACGTCTGGAGGATCTGGCAGCGGCAGCGCAGGTTCTGAAGGGCAGGAAAACAGCAGATTTTGTAAAGCTGATTGTGACCCCGGCCAGTCGGAAGGTATATGAGGAAGCGGCAAAGCAGGGCATACTGAAAGTTCTTGCAGAAGCAGGAGCTGTGATTACCCATCCAGGCTGTGGGCTATGCTGTGGACGTACCGGCGGTATTTTAAGTGACGGAGAGCGGGTTGTAGCTACAAACAACAGAAATTTCCTGGGGCGTATGGGAACCTCAAAGGTGGAAATTTATCTGGCATCTCCCGCAACGGCAGCAGCCTGTGCTGTGGCAGGAAAAATTGTTTCTGCACAGACAGTGGAAAAATCAGTCAGATAAGGAAGCGTCATGAAAACAGGAAAAACAGAAAAAACAGAAAAAACAAATGTGATGCGCCTTTTGGATGCAGCAGGGATTCCCTACCGTTCCATGGAGTATCCGGTAGATGAGAATGATTTATCAGGAGTTCATGTGGCGGCAGTTCTCGGTCAGGATGTGGACACAGTCTTTAAAACTTTGGTTTTAAAAGGGGAAAAAACAGGATATCTGGTTTGCTGTATTCCAGTTGCAGAGGAGCTGGATTTAAAAAAGGCTGCAAGAGCAGCAGGAGACAAGAAGGTGGAGATGATTCCCATGAAGGATCTGCTTGCAGTGACCGGATATATTCGGGGCGGCTGTTCTCCGATAGGAATGAAAAAGAAATTTCCTACTTATATAGAAGAGACGGCAGTGCTGTTTGATGAAATTGCAGTCAGCGCCGGAGTCCGAGGCGCCCAGATTATTATAAATCCGGAGAAGCTGAAGGATTATGTGGGAGCCTCTTTTGTCAGTCTTGTACAGGATTGAGAAGGGGTATAAAGAAATCGAAAATAAGAAAGAAGCTCGTGCGGGCTTCTTTCTTATTTTGATCCTTTTTCCAAAAGTAACTGTTCTGGACGGGGAGAGGAGGAAAAAAGGAGAAGAAATGTCCGATATCTGTGAAATGTGAGACATTGTAAAAAGAGGAAAAAGAAAATGTAACAAAAATTTAATATTTATGTAATATTAAAATGAGAGTATTGAATGAAAACAAGAAGAAATAAAGACAAAAATAAAGCACTATATACAAAAATTGCAATTGTCGCTTTCAGTCGAAAAGTTATTTATCACAAAAATATGAACGGGTTCTTGACATTCTTGTAATACCCCCACTATAATATCAGATGTTACTACAAAACGGGCAATTTTAGGAATCAGATTTTAAATTTGCCAAAAAAAATGGCGAATTTTGGGAATTGCTTATTTTGATGAAAAGAAAGGGGTATTGTATGTCTTCATTATGCTCATTTCTTCATTCGGTTTGTCAGCTGGTAAAGGTTCTGATGGCTCCGGCCATTACAGTAACCAAGCAGATATACCGTTCTTCAGCAGTGATTTTATCAGGGACAGAGATTGTGGCTGTTATGACATTTACATCCGCAGGATTTTCCGGCGGAGGACACAATGCCCTGGCTGCATACGCAGAAACCTCCGGCGGGGAGCCGGAAACGGAGGATGTGAAGGAAGAGGAAGAAATCGCAGTGCTTACAGAAGCAAGGATACAATTACATCTGACAAATGCAGAAAGTCTGAGAAGCGGTCAGCTGCTGGCGGGGGATACGCTGGAGAAGGGACTGCAGCAGAAAGAGGCAGCAAGAAAAGAACGGCTTGCTGTGACAGAACGAACAAGAGAAGAAATCCGTCAGGTGGAAGAGGAGAAAAAACGGCAGGCAGAAAAAGAAGCGGCAAGACAGGCGGCTGTGGTTTATTATTCGGATCAGGATTATGAGGTTCTGACACGGATTGTAGAGGCAGAAGCAGGAGGCTGTGATACCAAAGGAAGGATTCTGGTAGCAAATGTGGTGTTAAACCGGGTAAAAAGCAAGGAATTTCCCAATACCATTACGGATGTTGTTTATCAGAAATCTCAGTTTTCACCAGTGTTTGACGGAAGACTGCGCACATGCAGAGTTTCAGAAAAAACAGTAGAGGCGGTAAATCGGGCTCTGGAAGGAGAGGATTATTCTCAGGGGGCTTTGTATTTTATGAACCGGAAGCATTCCCGGTCCAGAAATGTAAGCTGGTTTGATGGAAGTCTCACATTTCTGTTTCAGCATGAAAAGCATGAATTTTTTAAATAAAGCCGGCAGAACCGGAGCACTCCTGAAGGAATTACTCCGGCATCCGGAAACGAAGGGGCTTGACGAAAATCAGCACTCAGGTGCCGTACAAAAAGTGTGTGGCTTAAGCTGGATTCCACCCGTCATTTCCCTTTAAAACAAGAGATTTTACATAGAAAGCAGCCTCGGCAGGCGTGAGCGATTTCACCCAGCCGGGGCGCTTTTTCATATCGGAGGACGGGCCTGTGCTTTCGTATTCTGCATACAGGGCGTTTTCATGAGCAGCTTCTTTATTCCAGTCATGCCATCCCTCCTCACAGATATGTTCTCCGATATAACAATTTAAAAGAACTGTTTTGGCATATTCTCTCCAGGGGCGTCCCAGATAGGCGGAGTGAGGCGGGCAGTTTCCTGTAAAACGGCAGTCCTTCATAACATAGCCGTAGGGCTGTCCCTGAGGAGTAGAGGCGGCAGTTACATAGCTGTTTACCGGACGGTTAATATATTTTGAAAACAGTTCACAGTTTTCAAAATATGCGGTTGCTCCGCCGAATATGAAATCAATGTCTCCCTCCAGGTAGCAGTTTTTATAATAGTGGCGTCCGAAAACTCTGGGAAGCTTTTGGCCCGGCCCTACAAAGCCGTTTGCCTCGATCTCTTTTGGCGGGAGAGGAGCTGTAAAAAGTGTATCCTGATTGCCGAGAAAACGGCAGTTTTCAAAAACAAGCCGATCTCCGTCGGCGTACAGAGCCAGAGCCTGTCCCACGTCAGGGCCTATTCCAGAGCTGTTTTCAAAGGTAACATTTTTAAAGGTGATGTCGTGAGCTGCAATGAGGCAGGAGTAGGTGCGGAAGGTTCCGCGTTTTCCAATATCTTCCATAGGCATTCGGGCATAGAGACCGCCGGTAATGACAGTAGTTTGGGGATCGTCTCCGATAATGGTGATTCCCGGTCTTAAAATGACAATTCGCTCCCGGTAAATTCCGGCATGAAGAAAAAGTACAACCGACTCTGTATCTCCGCCTGAGCTTCGAAAATCCGGGGCTGCAGGCAGGTTTTCTGCCTGATTGGCTTCTTCTGGAAATTCTGAGCTTTGCAGGGCTGACAGCGCCTCAAAAAGACTGCGAAAGTCTCCGCTTCCGTCTTGGGAAATGTGATATTCTTTCTGGATATTCTGATTCATAAATGGTTCCTGCTTTCTGTAAAATAATCTGACAGGCAGGGAAAGCAGCTGCCTGTGAAAGAGAACGAAATTTGTGATGCCTTCCAAAGAGAGTATATCATATTTTCTGTCAAAAGAATAGATATTGTATACATAATGCACAGCTTATTGCCCCTATATTAATTTTCTTATATTTTATTGCCGAAAATATTGACTTTTAATTCACAAAGTGAGATAATGAAGACAAATTTCGATTTAAGAAGTTTTTAGATTAAGGAGGATGTAGAATGTCAACAAAAGCGTACTATCCAATCAGTGAAATCGGAAAAGGCAAGCCTGGTTTTTCTAAAACCAGATCCATTATCGAAGCTGCTTTCTACGGCAACAATGTTATTAAAGTAAATACTTTAAAAGAAGCATATGAGTTAGCAAAAAATTCTCCAGGAACCATTGTAACCGATATGCCTGTATACAGAGGTGAAGAGTTCGGTCTTGACAAGGATGCAAAGGTTCTGTTATTTAACGATGGCGCCATTACTGGACGTTATGCTACCGCACGCCGTATTTCCGGCGAGCCAGGAGTAGACTGTGCTGCTCTGGATCTGGTGGCTATGGACGCTGTTTATGAGAGCCGCTGGAAAACCATGTATCATGCAGAGGTATTTGTAGGCCTGGATCCGGAATTCATGGTAAAGGCACATCTGCTGATTCCGGAAGGCGAAGAGAATATTATGTATAACTGGATGCTGAACTTCCAGTATATGTCTGATGAGTATGTAAAGATGTACAAGAATTCCAAGCCGGTAGGCGATGGCAAGGAAGCTGATATCTACATTTTCTCCGATCCGCAGTGGAACGGTTCCGATCGTCCGAATGTATCTCTGGACTGCCTGTCTGACCCGCAGAAGAAGACTCTGTGCTACTTTAACACCGAGACCAACTGCGCCTGCATTCTGGGTATGAGATATTTTGGTGAGCACAAGAAGGGTACCCTGACCATGGCATGGGCGAGTGCAAACCGCAACGGCTACGCTTCCTGCCACGGTGGACAGAAAGAGTACACCCTGGCTGACGGCAGCAAGTTCGTTGCATCTGTATACGGACTGTCCGGCTCCGGAAAATCCACTCTGACTCATGCAAAGCATGGCGGCAAGTACGATATCAAGGTTCTGCATGATGATGCATTTATCATCAATACCGATACCTGCGCATCTATCGCACTGGAGCCGACTTATTTCGATAAGACTGCAGACTACCCCACCGGCTGCCCGGACAACCAGTATCTGCTGACTGCACAGAACTGCTCCGCAACTCTGGATGAGGACGGCAAGCTTCAGCTGGTAACTGAGGATATCCGTAACGGTAACGGACGTGCTATCAAGTCCAAACTGTGGTCCCCGAACCGTGTGGACAAGATCGAGTCTCCGGTTAATGCTATTTTCTGGATTATGAAAGACCCGACCATTCCGCCGGTAGTAAAACTGAAAGGTGCTTCTCTGGCATCTGTTATGGGCGCAACCCTGGCTACCAAGCGTTCTTCCGCAGAGCGTCTGGCTCCTGGTGCAGATCCCAACAAGCTGGTTGTAGTTCCTTATGCAAACCCGTTCCGTACCTACCCGCTGTCCAACGACTACGAGAAGTTCAAAAAGCTGGTTGAAGTGAAGAACGTAGACTGCTACATTGTCAACACCGGCGATTTCATGGGCAAGAAGGTAAAACCGGCTGATACTCTGGGTATTCTGGAAGCAATTGTTGAGAAGAAGGCAGATTTCCATCAGTGGGGTCCGTTCTCCGATATCGAGATCATGGATTGGGAAGGCTTTGTGCCGGATATGAACGACAAGGAGTATGTAGATCAGCTGAGAGCTCGTATGAATGACCGTGTCAATGAGATTAAGGCATTTGCTGAGCTGAAGGACGGCTACGACAAGATTCCGGATGATGCGCTGGCAGCAATCCAGAAGGTAGTTGATGAGCTGAACTAAAATATAGAAAAGCTTAGAGCAGATTCAATCTGATTCAGAAAGATAGAATGTGTTCTGAAAAATAGAAAGGACCGGAGAATGTTTCTTTTTAAAAGGGAAACGTCCTCCGGCCCTTTTCGTACTCAAATGCGGGGTGGAGAAAAATGGAGAAAAAATATATTTTGTTTGATCTGGATGGAACACTGACTGACTCAGCAGATGGAATTATCAATTCGGTGATTTATGCATTGAAAAGCTATGGCATAGAAGCTGATGACAGAGATGCGCTGAGGGCTTTTGTTGGACCGCCCCTGGCCGGATCTTTTTCAAAATATTATGGATTTGATGAAAGAAAGTCACTGGAAGCGGTAGAACGTTACCGGGAATATTTCCGTGAAAAGGGCCTGTTTGAAAACCAGGTGTATCCGGGAATTCGGGAAATGCTGGGGAATCTGAAACAAAGTGGAGCTGTTTTGATGGTAGCTACATCCAAGCCGGAGCTGTTTTCCAGACAGACTTTAGAGCATTTCGATCTGATGACGTTTTTTGATCTCCTGGGCGGCGCTACTATGGAGGAAAAACGGACGGCAAAGGCAGACGTGATCCGCCATGTACTGGAAACCTGTGGTCTTGAAGACTGCCTTTCAAGGATGCGAATGGTAGGAGACAGAGAGTATGATATTCTTGGCGCAAGAGAGAACAACATACAGTCTGTCGGTGTTCTTTATGGATACGGAGACCGTCGGGAGTTAGAGGAAGCAGGAGCAGACACGCTGGCAGAAACCGTGGAGGATCTGGAAAAGCTTCTGATCCGGTGGCTGGAAGAGGAGTAAAGGAAGAGCTGTTTATTTTCAAAAAAAATCCGGCAGAAAACCATTCCCCGGTTCTCTGTCGGATTTTTTGATCTTAGTGTTTTTTCTTACCGTATTTTTCTTCGCAGTACATGCAGCGATAGGTTTCTGTAGCTTCATCAGCCAGATAGAAAATATGCGGCAGCTCCTGCTCAATGGAGGTAATGCAGCGCGGGTTCTTGCACCGGATGACATTGGTGATTTTCTGTGGAAGCTTTAAGGATTTTTTCTCCACAATCTTGTTGTCATGGATAATATTTACGGTAATGTTATGGTCAATATAACCCAGAACATCCAGATCCAGAGTTTCAATATTGCCGTCTACCTTGATGATATCCTTGCGTCCCATCTTGTTGCTGCGGGCATTTTTAATAATTGCAACCTGGCAGTCCAGCTTGTCCAGTCCCAGGTTATAGTAGATATCCAGACTTTTGCCTGCCTGAATGTGGTCTAAAACAACGCCTTCCTGCAATCCACTGATATTTAACATGGTTTCTGCACCTCCAGTAAAGTCATAATCAAAGCCATGCGCACATACATGCCGTACTGTACCTGTTTAAAGTAGGCTGCTCTTGGGTCAGAGTCCACTTCTGTGGAAATCTCATTGACACGAGGCAGGGGATGAAGTACAAACATATTGTCCTTGGCCAGTTTCATTTTTTCTTTATTCAGAATATAGCTGTCCTTCAAGCGAATATAGTCCTCTTCGTTAAAGAAACGTTCCTTCTGAACACGGGTCATGTAAAGGATGTCCAGCTCCGGCATGGCTGCATCCAGACTGTTTACTTCTTTGAACTCTACATTGTGTGCCTTTAATACATCATCACGAATATAGCTGGGAACCTTCAGTTCATCTGGAGCAATCAGAACAAATTTTACATTCGGATAACGTACCATTGCTTCGATCAGAGAGTGGACGGTACGGCCGAATTTTAAGTCACCGCAGAGACCGATAGTCATATTGTCCAGGCGTCCGGTGAGAGAGCGGATAGTCATCAAATCGGTCAGAGTCTGGGTGGGATGCTGATGTCCGCCGTCACCGGCATTGATTACCGGAAGGTTAGAAGCCATAGAAGCGACCAGGGCAGATCCCGCTTTGGGATGGCGCATAGCAGCAATATCTGCATAGCAGGATACGGTTCGGATGGTATCAGCTACGCTTTCTCCTTTTGCAGCAGAACTGGAATTGGCCGAAGAAAAACCAAGTACGCTGCCACCCAGATGTAACATAGCAGATTCAAAACTGAGGCGGGTTCTTGTACTTGGTTCATAAAATAAAGTAGCTAATATCTTGCCGTCACAAACGTGAGCATATTGGGAAAGGTGATGTTCAATATCAGAAGCCAATGATAAGAGCTGATCGATTTCTTCTACTGAAAAATCCAATGGGTTTAACATGTGTCTCATGGCGTATCTCCTTTTTTATTCGTTTGGACAATATTATATATGATTTTGAGAAGGATTTCCAGTCTTTTTTTGAAAAAAGTGAAACTTTTTTCGTCTTCAGAAAGTCTAAAATAGATGTAATGACTATTTAAAGAAGATTAAGAAAAATGTTATGCATGAATGGTCAAGATCGTGTATACTGTTTTTAGACAGAACCAATAGAGGGAGAACTGTCTGAGCGGAGGTTATATGGGGGCAGAGAGAATACCGATTATTCAGGTAAAAGATTTGTATAAAATATATAAAGTCGGAACGAATAAGGTTTATGCCTTAAATGGAGTGGATTTTACCATGTATAAGGGCGAGTTCTGTGCAATTGTAGGTCCTTCTGGTTCCGGAAAATCGACGCTGCTGAATATGCTGGCCGGATTGGAAAAGCCGTCAAAGGGCGAGATTGTGATTGCAGGAAAGCATATGGAGCGAATGAATGAGAATCAGCTGGTGGCTTTTCGAAGAGATCATGTGGGATTTATTTTTCAGTCCTACAATCTGCTCCAGACGATGAATGCAGTAGAGAATGTGGCATTTCCCTTGTCGTTTCGTGGGGTTCCAAAGCATGTGAGGAATAAAAAGGCTATGAAGTATCTGAAGCTGGTTGGCCTGGAAAAGCAGGCGAAGCATATGGCAAATGCCATGTCCGGAGGCCAGCAGCAGCGCGTAGGTATAGCCAGAGCCCTTGTGGTGAATCCGAAGATTATTTTTGCGGACGAGCCTACGGGAAATCTGGATTCTAAAACGACCAGGGAGGTGCTGAAGCTGATGCGGCAGATTGTCCGGGAACAAAATCAGACGTTGGTTATGGTTACCCATGACAATTATATTGCAGGCTTTGCAGATCGACAGTTTCATATTGTAGACGGAAAGATTTTCAAAATTGAAGAAAATCATCATCCTGATGAAGGAGAGGATGAGACAGACGGAATTTTGACAGAAAAAAGAACGAGTGAGACGGAAGAAAAAGATGCGTCGGAGAATCAGCCGATAGGCCAGAATGAGGGAGAGCCTGCCGGTGGAAAAACAGAATGAGGAAAATGACCCGTGAAGGGGAAGAAAACAAGGAAAGAAGAGGGTAGAAAAAGCATGAAACAGTTAAAACGCAGACTCGCCATGTGTATGGCAGTGATGTTGATGATACTTGCAGTGCCGGTTCCGACCTTTGCAGCACAGGTATCCATTACATCAGATAAGATTGCACGAGGGAAGACGGGGAAAAATATGACCGTTTCCTTTTCCATTGAAAGCAGTTCGAAGCTGGAAGAAATTTATATCGGATTTGATGTGATTGGCGGAGAGATCTGGGACGAGACAGAGGACGATATGCAGTATGGCTCCTTCTTCCCATTTACGGTAACAGGTTCTCTTCTGGACTGAGAGAAAACGACACGTGTAGGACCTCTGGATGGGACAAACAGCGTGTATTTCAGCGGAAGGGTAAGCAACGGCATCACAGAA
>ENA-OQKY01001893-OQKY01001893.1-human-gut-metagenome-genome-assembly--contig:-NODE-1893-length-10186-cov-7.302316_pt1 | contig 10186 bp, 7 predicted proteins | sample MGYA00242652_ERZ504805 | MGnify/ENA primary metagenome ERZ504805 (study PRJEB26092, sample SAMD00036400) | human gut metagenome | host: Homo sapiens | study: EMG produced TPA metagenomics assembly of... | reverse complement strand
AGGAAACAGACATATTTATAGAGAGTTTAACAGATATTTGGGAAAGATTAAATTCCACTGTTAAGTGAAGGGGAATTTGTAAGATTAAATTCCATATGAGGGTGGAATTTAAGTTTGCAATCGAGAATCGGCAGAATAACGTGAGCGGATGGGAATTAATTCTTTTCAAGTACCTGAAAATGAGGTATAATAACAGACAAGAATGATTGCTGGAGAAATAAGAAAGTGGAGGGTTTGTCTTATGAAAAATATTTTATTTGCTTCTTCAGAATGTGTCCCGTTTATAAAAACCGGTGGTCTTGCGGATGTGGTCGGTTCTCTGCCAAAGTATTTTGATAAATCGTCGTATGATGTCCGGGTTGTCCTGCCAAAGTACAACTGCATGTACCAGAAGTGGAAAGACATGATGCAGTATGTCGATCATTTCTATATGAATCTTGCGGGGGAAGACCGTTATGTTGGAATTTTAACATGTGAATATGATGGGATTACATTTTATTTTATTGACAACGAATATTATTTCAACGGCTTTGCACCTTATGATGGAGATCCGAGATGGAATATCGAGAAATTTGCATTTTTCTCAAAAGCGGTTTTGAGCATTCTGCCGGTGATCGGTTTCCGCCCGGAACTGATCCACTGTCATGACTGGCAGACCGGACTGATCCCGGTCTATCTGGACAATTTCCGTTATCTCGGTGAATATTATCGCGGTATCAAGACGGTGATGACGATACATAACTTGAAATTCCAGGGTGTGTGGGACAAAGAGACGGTGCGTCAGATCACCGGACTTCCGGATTATTATTTTGTACCGGACAAAATGGAAGCGTACAAGGATGCCAACCTTTTGAAAGGTGGGATCGTTTACGCGGATAAGGTGACGACGGTGAGCCAGACGTATGCGGAGGAGATCAAAACACCGTTTTACGGAGAAGCTCTGGACGGACTGATGAATGCCCGGGCAAATGATCTGTGCGGGATCGTCAATGGTCTGGATTATGAACAGTGGAGCCCGTCCAAAGACGAAAAGATCGTGAAGAACTTCTCTGTGGAAAATTTCCGGAAGAACAAACCGGTCAACAAAGCAGCGCTGCAGGAAGAACTTGGACTTGAGAAGAATCCGAAAGTGATGATGATCGGGATGATTTCCAGACTGACCGATCAGAAAGGGTTTGATCTGGTTGATTATGTGATGGATGAATTGTGTCAGGATGCGGTTCAGATCGTGGTACTTGGAACCGGAGATGCAAAATATGAGAACATGTTCCGGCATTTTGCGTGGAAGTATTCCGGAAAAGTGTCCGCGAACATCTTTTACTCGGATGAACTTTCACACAAGATCTACGCTTCCGTGGATGCGTTTTTGATGCCGTCTCTGTTTGAACCATGCGGACTCAGCCAGTTGATGAGCCTCCGTTACGGAACGATCCCGATCGTCCGTGAGACCGGAGGATTAAAAGACACGGTAGAGCCTTATAATGAATTTGAAAAGACCGGAACGGGATTTAGTTTTGCAAATTACAATGCGCATGAGATGCTGAATACCGTCCGTTATGCCGAGAAGATCTACTATGATAAAAAACGGGACTGGAACAAGATCGTGGAACGGGCGATGAATGCAGATTTTTCATGGAAGAATTCTGCGGGACAGTACCAGAATCTATACAAAAGCTTGATTGGAGAATAAGACTAGATGAAGATAATTGACAGACTACTTGAAGATAAAATACATATTTCTTTTGAGGTGTTTCCACCGAAGACAGACGCAGGATATGAGAAAGTGCGCAGCGCCACAGAGCAGATCGCGGGACTGCATCCATCTTATATCAGCGTGACTTATGGAGCAGGCGGCGGCACAAGCAAGAATACGGCGAAGATCGCTTCGTATATTCGGGATGAACTGGGAGTGGAGAGTCTTGCCCATCTGACTTGCGCATCCTCAACAAAAGCAGAAGTGCAGACTGTGATCGAGAATTTAAAAGCGTTGGGGATCGAGAACATCCTGGCGCTTCGGGGAGACATTCCGGAGGGAATGGTCTTTCCATCGGAAGACCGGTATCACTATGCGTACGAACTGGTAGAGGCGATTCGGCGATCGGGCGACTTTTGCATCGGAGCAGCCTGTTATCCGGAGGGACATGTGGAAAATGAACACAAAGAGGATGATATCAAGTTTTTGAAGCAGAAAGTGGACAGCGGCGTTGATTTTCTGACAACACAGATGTTTTTTGATAACGATATCCATTATAATTTTCTTTATCGGATCCGGGAGGCGGGGATCACTGTTCCGGTACTTCCGGGGATCATGCCGATCACAAGCGCGGCGCAGATGAAGCGGAGTCAGGAATTGTCCGGCACTGTGTTCCCGAGACGTTTTCTCGCGATGCTGGATCGTTTTGGAGACCATCCGAAAGCGATGGAGCAGGCAGGAATCGCGTATGCGACAGACCAGATCATCGATCTGCTTGCAAACGGGGTGAAGAATATTCACATTTATTCGATGAACAAGCCGCATATTGCGGCAAAGATCATGGAAAACCTCTCCGAGGTGATCCAATGCTAGAAACCGGGAACAAAGAAATGCTGAAAAGGGAAGCAGTTCGTTATCTCGGATATGGAAGACATGCGGTAGATGAACAGACATCAGCCCTGATTGACCGATCATTTTCTGATCTGCAGTCGGTGATGAATCGAAAATCCATCTATCGCTTCTTTGATTTAGAGTGGATCGATCCGGAACACGTCTGCTTTGGAAATGTGCATGTAACAAGTAAAAGTCTGGGACGTAACTTGCGGGGGTGTGAGAAAATCGTTCTGTTTGGTGCAACGCTCGGAATCGGCGTGGATCAGCTGATCCGACGGAAATCATTGACAGACATGGCAGATGCCGTTGTTCTGCAGGCTTGTGCCGCCGCGCTTCTGGAAGAGTATTGCGACATGTGTCAGGAGACGATCGCAGAAGAGCTGCGAAGTGGGGGATATTTTCTGCGCCCGAGGTTTAGTCCCGGATATGGTGACTTTTCAATGGAACATCAGAAAAGTGTGATGCAGATTTTGGATTGTGCGAAAACGATCGGGCTTACAATGACGGACAGTTATATGATGAGTCCGACAAAATCGGTAACTGCCGTGATCGGTGCGGGGACGTCGGACATTCGATGTCATACAAAAGGCTGTGAAGCCTGTGAGAAACAAGACTGTATATATAGAAGGAATACAACATGATAAGAGAAGACTTGAGAGAAAAACGATTATTTTTTGACGGCGGAATGGGAACGTTGCTACAGGAAAAAGGACTGAAAGCCGGAGAACTCCCGGAAATCTGGAATCTGGAACATTCCGAAGAGGTGATCTCGATCCATCAGGCATATATTGAAGCGGGAAGCGATATCATATTGACGAATACATTCGGAGCTAATGCGCTGAAATTCCATGATGGCGTGTATTCTCTGGAAGAAATCACCAAGACTGCTGTCGCACACGGAAAAGAAGCGGTGCGGCGGAGCGCGGGCGGCAGGAATGTATACGTGGCGCTGGATGTGGGACCGACCGGAAAGCTTTTAAAGCCAATGGGAGACCTTGCGTTTGAGGAGGCATATGAAGCATTCCGGGAAGTAATGCAGTACGGTGAGGAAGCAGGGGCAGACTTGATCCACATTGAAACGATGAGTGATACATATGAGATCAAGGCTGCTGTCCTTGCTGCGAAAGAGAATACCAATCTTCCGGTATTTGTGACCGCGGTGTTTGACGAACGGAAGAAGCTTTTGACCGGAGCGGATGTTCCTGCCTTTGTCAGTCTTTTGGAGGGATTGCGTGTAGATGCGCTTGGAATCAACTGCGGAATGGGACCGGAGCAGATGATTCCAATCCTTGAGGAACTCCAGCGGTATTCTTCCACGCCGGTCATTGTGAAACCGAATGCGGGACTTCCAAAACAGCGGGATGGAGAGACTGTATTTGATGTGGAACCGGACGCATTTGCACAGACGATGCGAAAGATCGCCGGAAGCGGAGCGGCAGTGATCGGCGGATGCTGCGGAACAACGCCGGAACATATCCGTGCCATGACAGAGGTATGTCTTGAAATCCCTTATGAACCTGCCGGGAAGAAAAATCTGACGATGGTTTCTTCTTACGGAAAGACCGTGATCTTCGGAGAGGAATCGAAGATCATAGGGGAGCGTATCAATCCGACCGGAAAGAAGAAGTTTAAACAGGCGCTTGTGGAGCGGGATATGGATTATATCTTAAGAGAGGGAATCCGTCAGGAGGACAACGGCGCGCATATTCTGGATGTCAATGTGGGGCTTCCGGACATTGACGAGGTTTCCATGATGAAAGAAGCGGTGACGGCTCTGCAGGGCGTGACAAGTCTTCCGCTTCAGATCGATACGGTCGATCCACGGGCGATGGAAGAGGCACTTCGTGTTTACAATGGAAAACCGATGGTGAATTCGGTCAGCGGAAAACAGGAGTCGATGGATGCGGTATTTCCTCTGATCCAGAAATACGGTGGCGTTGTAGTCGGTCTGACACTGGACGAGACTGGGATTCCGGAGACGGCGGACGGCAGAGTGGAGATCGCGGAGAGGATACTGAAAGAAGCGGAAAAATATGGTATTGAGAAGAAAGATATCGTGATCGATGTGCTGGCGATGACGGTCAGTTCGGAACCGCAGGGAGCGATCGTTACTCTGGAAGCACTGCGGCGGGTGCGTAGAGAATTAGGAGTACATACTGTACTTGGGGTGTCCAATATTTCTTTTGGGCTTCCGTTCCGTCCGGTGATCAATGCGAACTTTTATACGCTGGCGTTATATAACGGGCTGAGTGCGGGAATCATCAATCCCTCCTCGGAAGATATGATGAAGTCCTACGATGCGTATCATGCGCTGATGGGGCTGGATGAGAACTGCAGCCGTTATGTCGCAAAATACGGCGCAAAGGCAGCAGCACAAAAAGAAGCCGCGCAAAGAGAAGCAGCACAAAAAGCGGCGGCACAGGAAACAGCGAAATCTTTAGGAAACGCAGTGCCCGGCGGAGAGAAAGGTGCGGAAATGCTGTCGGGAGAACTCACGCTGAAAACCGCGATCGAACGCGGGCTGAAAGAAGAAGCGCCGCAGATGGCGGATGCATTGTTGAAGACAGAACAGCCATTGGAGATTATCAATACCTATCTGATTCCGGCTCTGGATCATGTGGGAAAAGGATTTGAAGAGGGTACCGTCTTTTTACCGCAGCTTCTGATGAGTGCTGACGCGGCGAAAGCAGCGTTTGAAGTGCTGAAAGCCAAGATCGCTTCGGAAGAGTCCGGCACGGAGAAAAAAGAAAAGATCATTCTTGCGACCGTGAAAGGGGACATCCACGATATCGGAAAAAATATTGTGAAAGTATTGCTTGAAAATTACAGTTTCGACGTGATCGATCTCGGAAAAGACGTAGATCCGGAATTGATCCTGCAAACGGCAAAAGAACAGGAAGTCCGGCTTGTCGGACTGAGCGCATTGATGACGACAACCGTGGCGAGTATGGAAGAGACGATACGGCTCTTGAAAAAAGAACTGCCGGAGTGTAAAATTATGGTCGGCGGTGCGGTTCTGAATCAGGAATACGCCGATATGATCGGGGCGGACTTTTATGGAAAAGACGCGATGAAATCGGTATATTATGCGCAGGAACTGCTTAAGTAGAGCGAAAAACAGGAGGAGAACAAAATGATGAGAGGATTACAGACACCGGTACGCCAGATCCGCAGACAGGTGTTTACAAAGGTAGCAGAACTGGGATTTAAAGCGAATGCAGAGACACTTCTGGATGATATGGAAGCGATCCCATATGAGATCGTCAATGACGATACGGAGAAATACAGAGAAAGTACATACCGTTCCAGAGCGATCGTAAGAGAAAGGCTTCGTCTTGCGATGGGATTGTCACTGCGACCGGAGAATAAGCCGGTGCACCTGACATCCGGTGTGGAGGCAAGTAATATTTCCGAAAAATATTATGAGCCGCCGCTGATGCAGGTGATCCCGTCGGCGTGTGAAAGCTGCGAGGAAAGAGGCTACGAAGTAAGCAATATGTGTAAAGGATGTCTTGCACATCCATGTCAGGAAGTCTGCCCGAAAGATGCGATTTCCTTTGTGAACGGGAAGTCTTATATCGATCAGACAAAATGTATCAAGTGCGGAAAATGTAAATCGGTCTGTCCATATGACGCGATCGCAAAAAAGGAACGTCCATGTAAAAGTGCGTGCGGCGTCGGAGCGATCGTATCGGATCAATACGGTCGTGCCTATATCGATCCGGAAAAATGTGTTTCCTGCGGTATGTGTATGGTGAGTTGTCCGTTCGGGGCAATTTCGGATAAATCACAGATCTTTCAGCTGGCGCGAGCGCTGACGGAGGGGGATCAGATCGTAGCCGAGATCGCACCGGCATTTGTCGGACAGTTCGGAGATAATATCACGCCGCGTAATATCAAAGCGGCGCTTCAGGAACTGGGATTTTCAGAGGTATATGAGGTGGCGCTCGGAGCGGATATCGGAGCGATCGCGGAAGCACATCATTATGTAGATAAAGTTGTGAGCGGAGAGCTGCCGTTTCTTCTGACATCCTGCTGTCCGTCCTGGGCAATGATGGCGAAGAAGTTCTTTCCGGAAATGATCGACCAGATTTCACAGGAATTGACGCCGATGGTTGCGACGGCCCGGACGATCAAGAAAGAACATCCGAATGCAAAAGTCGTCTTTATCGGACCTTGCGCGGCGAAGAAGCTGGAAGCGTCGAGAAGAACCGTGCGGAGCGATGTGGATTTTGTTGTGACTTATGAGGAACTGCAGGCGATGTTCGACGCGAAAGAGATCGACCTGAGCAAATATGAGGCAGAGTCTTCGTTCCATGATGCGACCGGAGCCGGACGTGGTTACGGATGTGCCGGCGGAGTTGCCGAGGCGATCGAAAAATGTGTGAACGAATATTATCCGGATGTACAGGTGAACATCGAGCATGCCGAGGGACTTGCCGAGTGCCGGAAGATATTAACGCTTGCGAAAGCCGGAAAGATGAACGGATGCCTGATCGAGGGAATGGGATGTCCGGGCGGCTGTATCGCAGGTGCGGGAACCAACATCCCGGTAGCGAAAGCGAAGAAGCTGCTTGCCAACTATGTCAAAAATTCTTCCACGGCAATTCCGGCGAAAGAGCTCGAAGAAATTGAATTGAAATAACATTTCTTTACAATTGGAAAGAGCTATGCTAAGATAAAGTTTAGGCAAAATTCAGGAGGAAGAAAAATCATGCAGGCATATGGAGTAAACCAGCTTAGAAAAATGTTTTTGGAATTTTTTGAGAGCAAAGAACATTTGGCGATGAAGAGTTTCTCACTCGTACCGCACAATGACAAAAGTCTTTTGCTCATCAATTCGGGAATGGCTCCGTTAAAACCATATTTTACAGGACAGGAGATCCCGCCGAGAAGACGGGTGACGACCTGTCAGAAATGTATCCGTACCGGAGATATTGAAAATGTAGGTAAGACTGCACGTCACGGTACATTTTTTGAGATGCTCGGAAACTTCTCTTTCGGAGATTATTTCAAGAGAGAAGCGATCGCGTGGTCATGGGAATTTCTGACCGAAGTTGTAGGTCTGGATGCAGACAGACTGTATCCGTCTGTCTATGAAGAAGATGAGGAAGCGTTCGAGATCTGGAATAAGGAGATGGGAATCCCGGCAGAGCGGATCTTTCGTTTTGGAAAAGAGGATAACTTCTGGGAGCATGGTTCCGGACCGTGCGGACCGTGTTCTGAGATTTATTATGACAGAGGCGAGAAATACGGATGCGGAAGTCCGGACTGTACCGTGGGATGCGAGTGCGACCGTTATATGGAGATCTGGAATAACGTATTCACTCAGTTTGACAATGACGGCAACGGACATTACAGTGAACTGGAACAGAAGAACATTGATACAGGAATGGGACTGGAGCGTCTGGCTTCGGTTGTACAGGATGTGGAATCTATTTTTGATGTGGATACGATCAAAGCACTCCGCGATCATGTCAGCAGACTTGCAGGCAAGGAATACGGAGAGGACTACAATACAGATGTGTCTTTACGCGTGATCACCGACCATGTCCGTTCTGTGACATTTATGATCTCGGACGGGATCATGCCATCCAACGAGGGAAGAGGCTATGTGCTTCGCCGGCTTCTGCGCCGTGCATGCCGCCACGGAAGACTGCTCGGAATCGAGGGGAATTTCCTGCCGACACTGGCAGAGACTGTGATCGCAGGTTCCAAAGACGGATATCCGGAATTGGAAGAGAAACGTGATTTTATTTTAAAAGTGATCGCAAAAGAGGAAGAACAGTTTAATAAGACGATCGATCAGGGACTTGGCATTCTTTCGGATCTGATCGAAGAGATGGAAAAATCCGGCGAGAAAGTATTGTCCGGCGAAGCGGCGTTCAAATTGTATGATACGTATGGATTCCCGTTGGATCTGACAAAGGAGATCCTGGAAGAAAAAGGGCTTGAAGCAGATGAAGAGGGCTTCCATGCGGCAATGGAGATCCAGAGAAAGACAGCGAGAGACGCGCGGGAAGTGACCAACTATATGGGTGCGGATGTGACGGTATATGAGTCCATCGACCCGAGTGTGACAAGCACATTTGTCGGATATGACAAATTATCCTGTGAGTCGGAGATCATCGTGCTGACTTCTGATACGGAAGTGACAGAAGCGCTTTCCGATGGAGATCGAGGAACGATCTTTGTAAAGGAGACGCCGTTCTATGCGACAAGCGGCGGTCAGGAAGCCGATACCGGTGTGATCCGCACTGCAGACGGAGAGTTCCGTGTAGAAGATACGATCAAACTGCTTGGCGGAAAGATCGGTCATGTGGGAGTTGTCACAAAAGGCATGATCAAAGTCGGCGATACGGCAGAATTAGAAGTGAATGCAGAGAAACGTGCACTTTCCGCAAGAAATCACAGTGCAACGCATCTGCTCCAGAAAGCGCTCCGCACCGTACTTGGCAGTCATGTAGAACAGGCCGGATCCAGTGTCAATGAAGACCGGCTCCGTTTTGACTTTACTCATTTTTCGGCGATGACACCGGAAGAGATCCGTGAGGTGGAAAAGCTGGTCAACGACAGCATTGCAAAAGCTTTGGATGTAGATATCCAGAATATGCCGATCGAGGAAGCAAAAAAGACCGGAGCGCAGGCATTGTTCGGAGAGAAATACGGCGACATCGTGCGTGTTGTCAACATGGGCGGATATTCCATCGAGTTCTGCGGCGGTACGCATGTGAAAAATACATCCGAGATCATGGCGCTCAAGATCATTTCAGAGAGCGGTGTGGCAGCAGGCGTGCGTCGAATTGAAGCATTGACATCCAAAGGACTTCTTCAGTATTATGATAATCTGGAAGCAAAGATGCATGAGGCAGCAAAACTTGTCAAAGCAACGCCGGAAAATCTTGGAGAAAAGATCGGTCATCTGCTTTCCGAGAATAAAGCGCTGCATGCGGAAGTGGACAGCTTAAAGAGCAAACTTGCACAGGAAGCGGCAGGAGATATTCTGGATCAGGTGCAGGAGATCGGCGATCTGAAACTTTTAGCAGCAGAACTCCCGGGAGTTGACATGAATGGGCTTCGGGATCTGGGAGATCAGATGAAAGAGAAGTTAGGCGAAGGTGTTGTTGTGCTTGCTTCAGAAGCGGACGGAAAAGTCAGCCTGATGGTAACGGCAACAGACGGTGCTGTGAAGAAAGGCGCCCATTCCGGCAACCTGATCAAAGCGATCGCAGGATGCATCGGCGGAGGCGGCGGCGGACGTCCGAATATGGCCCAGGCCGGCGGTAAGAATCCGGCAGGAATCAAGGATGCACTTGCAAAAGCAGAAGAAGTGCTGAAAGAACAGCTTTCATAAACGGCTTCTAAAAAATTCTTCTAAAAAACAGAGGATTCCGTCAATTTTTTCACTGAATTGTAATATGAAGTGTGAAAAGATAAATGAACTATCTTTTCATACTTCTTTTTTTTAGGATAAAAACACAATAAAAATCTGATTATCCGCTAAAACACAGTATCTATCAGCATTTTCAAGGAAATAAACACATCAATTTACTACTTATTTACTACTAACGAATGAGCCTTGATACGCAAGTTTTCCTA
>ENA-OQKY01001891-OQKY01001891.1-human-gut-metagenome-genome-assembly--contig:-NODE-1891-length-10192-cov-3.336711_pt1 | contig 10192 bp, 11 predicted proteins | sample MGYA00242652_ERZ504805 | MGnify/ENA primary metagenome ERZ504805 (study PRJEB26092, sample SAMD00036400) | human gut metagenome | host: Homo sapiens | study: EMG produced TPA metagenomics assembly of... | reverse complement strand
GTACATTTCCCATTTTGCTGAAAACGGAACCAAACAGGCTTTTCCAATGAGGCTTATGGTAAGGCGGCAATTCCATAATTAAACCGGTGCGCCCCTCTACCTTGTTCAAAGACCGGCCAAACACCTTATAAGTGATAAAGATGTGCAAAAACGCCACGGCAAACAACGCCAGAACTACGACAGCAGCCCCGTTTCCGAAGAACGTACCGCTGACAAGTCCAACTACGCCCCAGGTAGAAGCGCAGGGGACTACCCAGGACAGGGCAATCGTCATAACACGCTGTCCCCATGAATCAATGACCCTTGTTCCAGTGATTCCGCCGATATTGCATCCGAAACTGACGAGGAAAGGCATAATTGCTTTGCCCTGTAATCCCAGCTTTGTCATAAGGGCCATATAAAATAGGAAAACTGCAAATATAAGGCTTTTCGGAGCCTACAATCCGAAAAAATAAAATAAAAGTCTATCACATTACGCTGAAAGCCGTCCGGGTAAATCTGGGCGGCTTTTTTGCGTGGTAGGCTTGGAAAGGAGGGTATTTTTTCAGTAGAAAATCAAAGCTGATTTTTGTGCAACACGCCAAAATTAAAGGAGGTTAGTGAATGGCAGATGACAAGCTGAAAACAGGCCCGGAGTCCCCTGGCTCGGATACCCCCGGCGATGCCCCCGTAGAAAATGCCCCGGAAACTGCCGCGCCGGAAAAAGCGGCGGAGCCTGCCGCTCCCGGTACGAGCCCGGCATCCCAGTCGGAGCAGGCTGTTCTTCCCGGTGAAGGCGGGGACACTCTGGCCCGGACTGCTCCGGGCGAGGTAGTGGTTGATTTTGACAAGATCAACGAACTCATGGCACAACGCCGGGCGGCGGCGCGGGAGGCAGTATCAAAGGCAGAGGCTCCGGCTGCCCCAGAGGGCTCCCCCAAACATGGGGATGAGGCGTTCCGTGACTTGTTCGGGAACGAGGAAAAACCACCCTGGGAGAAATCCCTGGCTGAAATCAGGGAGGAGGAAAAAGCGCAAAAGCGCCAGAGCCGCACAAAAAAGGCAAAGGATAAGACGGAGCCCGGTAAGTCGGAAAAGGGGCCGGGCACCCGCACAGGCCGCCCTTCAAAGGTTGACAAGGCGGCCCGTGACAAGCCCCCGGCCCCCGGTGTTCTGGACAAAGTGTCCAGAGGTGGAAAAAAGGATAAGGACAAGGAAACAGGCTCCGGGGGTGTTGGGCCCGGCGTGAAAACTCCAAAAGGCAAGGCCGCCCCGGTCAAGGAGGCGGAGGCCCCGCCCCCGGAGATCCACCTGCCGCCCACTCCCGAAGTGCCGCCCCGCCCGGTGGAAGAGGGAAAAGTTGTCTACTTGAAGCTGTCGGAGCTCCATCCGTTCCACACATACCGGGAGCACCCCTACAATGTGCGGGACGATAAGGACATGGATGATCTGGTGGGGACGATTAAGGAACACGGCATTATGACCCCCGCCACCGTCCGCCCGGAAAAGGACGGCAACGGCTATGAGATTATTGCGGGTCATCGCCGCTGTCATGGCGGTGAGCGGGCTGGTCTGGAGGAAATTCCCTGTATTGTCCGGGAGATGACCGACCTTGAGGCCGTCCGGGAAATGAGGATCAGCAACAAACAGCGCGGCGAGCCTCTCCCCAGCGAGCTGGCAAGGCTCCTTGATCTGGAGGTGGAGGCGATTAAGCGCCAGGGGGCCCGGCCTAAAAATGAGAAAGAGGCGGAGTCCCTGGGGAAGCTCTCGGTGGAGATTGTCGGCAAGGAGCACGACATGAACTATAAAAAGGTGCTCCGCTATATCCGGCTTAACCACCTCGTCCCGGAGCTTCTGGATAAGGTGGACGCGAAAAGCATGGGCTTTATGCCCGCTGTGGAAATTTCGTATATCAAGCCGGAAAACCAGCGGCTGATCGCTGTGTCCATTGACGGGGAGCAGGCTTCCCCCTCCGTGGCCCAGGCAAAAAAGCTCCGGGAGCTCGATAAGGAGGGTCTGCTCAACGGTGATGTGATCGATGGTATTTTAAGTGAAGAAAAAAAGGAGGAGCGCGGCGTGATTATTTCAATGGCGGAACTGTCAAAGTATTTCGGCAAGGAGGTCACTCCTGCCAAAATGAAAGAACAGATTATGACTTTGCTGGACGAGTGGAAAGAGAAACAGCCCCCGGAGCTGGCAAAGCCGGAGAAAAAGAACGAGCTCGAAAAGTAACCGGGCCCCCGCTTCTGGACACTTTGTCCAGAGGTGCGTGCCCCGCGCTTGGGATGGGCTCTGCGGTGATATATCCCCCGTCGCCAGGTACTTTTTTCGTACAGCCGGGAGCGGGCCGTCAAGGGGCGGAACGCCCGCCGCTTGCGGCGGCTTGCCCTTTACGGCCTGCCCCGGCTGTGCTATTCCCGGCAAGGCGGCGGGGGCATATATCCTCCAGAGCCGCCCCCTTTCCCTGGATAGGGAAAGGGCGGGGGGATAGGGTTGACCCTACCCATTATGAATAAGGAAACGGAGGTTTTGACTATGAAACGCCCACTTGCGTATATTACCGCCGCTTGGCGCGGCGATGACTGTGAAAAGACAGAACAGGCGGCGAGCTACTGCCGTTTGGTCTAGGAGGCGGGCTTCTCGCCTATCTGCCCGGCCATGTAGCTTCCCTTGTTCCTCAATGACGCGGTGCCGGAGGAGCATAAAAGCGGTATTGATATGGGGCGCGACCTGCTCCGGCGCTCCCGCGTGCTGGTGGTATGCGGGAGCTTTATCAATGAGGCGGTGAAAAATGATATTGCGGTGGCCCAGCGGCTGGGGATCACGTCCACCACCCTGGAGGGGATTTTGACGGTCAAGGGCCAGGGCCGCCACAATGTCTAAGCGGAAACATCCCCGGAGTGTCCCGCTGATGGAGGAGCCCGCTGTCCGGGAGCTCCTGGAAGTGATGAAACAGCACAATTCCCCTGGCCGGGAGGATTTGCTGGCTATGTGCCAGCAGATCGCGGGGCTGGAACAACAGCTCAATTCCGCATTGGAGGAGCTGGCTGTGATGCGGCAGGAGCTGGCCCAGGCCAGGGAAAGCCCGGTGAAGCGGGCCCTCCAAAAGACGGTGGAGGGGCTTGAAAAGGTCACAAATGGCTTGCGGGAACGGCTGGACAGCTTGAAAGAAAAAGTTGTAGAGGGCTGTAAAAAGACGCTGGCGGCCTTTCGGGAGCGCGGCGTGTCGGCCCTGGCGCATACGGCGGAGTTTCTGCATATCCGGCCCGCCTTGGAGGGGATCAGCCGGGAACTGGAAAAAAATATTGCCTTTGACGATAGGGCGCTATCCATCATCGAGGCGGCTAGCAAGGAATACCACGAGGCCGGGCGGCACTTGAAAAACATTGTCCGGGCGGTGCAGGGCCGGGAGGCCCTGGACGATCCAAAGGGGCCCGGCGCTCTGGCCCGTGGGCTCTCGCTCCCCTTTCGGCAGGATCGGCGGCTGATGTGCGCGATGCAGAGCCGGACGGCTGGGGCGCTCAAACGCCTGGAACACTTGGAGCAGGCGGCCCGGCCCCCGATCCGGCAGACAATGGAGGAATGTGCAAAGCTGGCAAAGGCCCAGGAAAGCAAGGAACGGGCGGCCCCCGCCGTAAGCCGGGAGGCCCGGTAACTTATGGACACTTTGTCCAGAGGAGGTGATTGGACTGGAACAGGAACAGCCTATCCTTGAGGCGTATGTCACCAACCTGGGGAAATACAATGAGGGGGAGCTTGCCAGCACGCTCTTGAAATTCCCCACTACCAAAGAGGAAGTACAGGCGGCGCTGAAACGGATCGGCATTGACAATATCCGGTATGAGGAAATTTTTATTGCCGACTATGACGGCAGACTGCCGGAACTCAACGCCTGCCTGGGGGAATATGAAAGCATTGACGAGCTCAACCATCTGGCCCATCTGCTCTCTGAACTGGACAAAAGCGATTTGGAGAAGTTTGAGGCGGTGATTGACTGCGGCGAACACACCTCCAGCGTGGCCGACCTTATCAACCTTGTGGAAAACCTGGACGCCTACGAATTTTATCCCGGTGTGGAGGACGATGAAACCCTGGGCCGCATCTATGTGGAGGATATGGAGGCTATTGATATTCCCGATCATCTGCTGGACTATTTCGATTATAAGGCGTATGGACGGGATATGCGGATCAATGAGGACGGCGGCTTTTCCCACGGGGGCTATGTGGTAGGCAGTGGAAGTCAATTTGTGGAGCATTATCACGGGCGGGAGGACATTCCCGACGAGCACAAGGTTTTTGCTTACCCGCAGCTCTCTATCCGGGAGCAGATGGCGGCCTATAAAGAAGTCATTGACCGTTTTCCCCAGGCGGCGGAACGGCCCCGCCCGGAGCAAGGCCATACAGACCGATAGCGGCACTTCTGGACACTTTGTCCAGAGGTGCCTTTTTCCATAGAAAGGAGGGATCAGGCTGACAGACGAGGACGTTTCCAGACGCACCATAGCGGTATCTATCAAGGCAGGCAAGCTCACGGCGCGGGGGCTGGCGTATGTGCTCCAGGCGGTGGGGAGGAAAATCACAAAAGCGCACCGGGCAAAGCAATCGCCCCACGGCAGGCAGACGGTGGGCCAGCTCATGGGGCAAGGAGCCGCCACAAACAGCATTGAAGTGGAGGCCCCAAAGCTCTTTGACCGGGTGGCCCGGAAATGGAATGTTGACTATGCCTTTTATAAGGTAGCGCCGGATAAGCACCTGCTTTTTTTCAAGTCCGGGCAGGCGGACGCGATTACCGCCTGTTTTTCGGAGTATTCCAAACGCCTGCTAAAGCGCACAAAGTCTACAAAAGCACCGATCCGGGAACAGCTCAAGGAGGCCGCCGATCTGCTGGCCCGCCAGCCGTCCCACAAAAAAGAACGTGCAAGGGAGGCGGCGCATGAGGACAGATAGCATTAAAAAATATCTCATTCCAAACATCCCGTACCTGTTCATCGGCTGGGCCTGTCTGAAGCTGGGGACAGCCTACCGGCTGGCCGAGGGCGCGGATTTGCCCCATAAGCTCATGGGCCTGGGGCAGACGGTGGGCCCAGCCTTTGCCGACTTCGCGCCGGGGCTTGATCCCCTCGATTGGCTCATCGGCATTGTGGGCGCGGTGGGCTTCCGCCTGCTGATCTACTTCAAAAGCAAAAAGGCCAAAAAGTACAGGCGGGATGAAGAATACGGATCAGCCCGTTGGGGCGGGCCTAAAGATATAGCCCCTTTTGTCGATCCAAAGTTTGAAAATAACATCATTCTCACCGGGACGGAGTTTCTCACCATGAACACCCGGCCCAAAAATCCGGCCAACGCCCGCAACCTAAACGCCTGTGTCATCGGCTCGTCCGGCTCCGGCAAGACCCGGTTTTGGCTCACGCCGCAGATTTTACAGGCAAGCGCGGACAAAAAAGGCGGATGCAGCTTCGTGGTGGTCGATCCCAAAGGCGGGGTGCTCTCCCAGGTGGGCCGTTTCCTGCAACGCCGGGGGTATAAAATCAAGGTTTTTAACAGTATTGATTTTTCAAAATCCATGCACTATAACCCTCTGGCGTATATCCGCAACGAGGCCGACATCTTAAAGTTTGTCGATACCCTCATAGCAAACACAAAGGGCGAGGGCAAGGAGGGCGATCCGTTCTGGACAAAGGCGGAAACCCTTTTATACTGCGCCCTCATCGCCTATATCATTTTTGAGGCCCCCGCCGAGGATCGGAGCATCAATACCCTTGTGGATATGATTTCCGGGATGGAGGTCAAGGAGGACGATGAAAACTTCCAGAACGCCGTGGACTATATGTTCAAGGGCCTGGAAAAACGCAAGCCAGATTGTTTCGCGGTGAAACAGTACAAAAAGTATAAGCTGGCCAGCGGCAAGACCGCAAAATCAATCCTTATTTCCTGCGGCTCCCGTCTGGCCCCCTTTGACATCCCCCAGCTTCGGGAGATTATGTCCTATGACGAGATGGAGCTTGACCGCATCGGGGATCGGAAAACGGCGGTTTTCTTCACCATTTCCGACACCACGCCCACCTATAACTTTCTTGTGGCCCTGGCCTTTTCGCAGATGTTCAATCTCCTTTGTGAACGGGCGGACAACGTACACGGTGGGAGGCTCCCCCATCATGTGCGGGTGCTGTGGGACGAGGCGGCCAACACGGGACAGGTGCCCCAGCTTGAAAAGCTGGTGGCGGTCATCCGCTCCCGCGAGGTATCGCTGACGCTCTTTTACCAGCAGATGGCGCAGTGCAAGGCCATTTATGACAAACACGCGGAAACAATTCTCGGAAACATGGACAGCGTGGTTTTTCTGGGAGGCAGGGAAAGCTCCACCATCAAGGAGATTTCGGAAAACTGGCTCGGAAAGGCCACGATCTATATGCAGACGGATGGCCGCTCTAAGGGCCAGTCGGAAAGCTACAATCTGAACACCCAGCGGCTGGGCCGGGAGCTGATGACCCCCGCCGAGCTTGCCACTATGCCGGGGGATCGCTGTATTTTACAGCTCCGGGGCCTGCCCCCGTTCTATTCCCCAAAGTACGATTTGAAGCAGCACCCAAACTACAAATACACGGCTGAGGCCGACAAAAAGAAAAATGCTTTTGACCTCGATAAGCTCATAAACCGCCGCAGGCGGCCTGGGCTAAACGAGGCTTGTGAAGTGTACGAGGTGGACGGGACAGACACGGAGCCCATAGGCGAGGACGAGGACATCCTCAACTATGACGATGTGGACGACCCGGATGCCTATGTATAAATCCCACTTCTGGACACTTTGTCCAGAGGTCGTAACCTGCCGCCAGTGATGGCGGCTTTTTTCATGGCCGGGGCATATCCCCGGAGAAATGGAGGCTATATGGAGTTCTTTTCTTCTGCTGTTGATACCTTGCAGACCCTTGTTGTGGCCCTCGGAGCTGGTTTGGGCGTGTGGGGCGTTGTCAATCTCCTGGAGGGCTATGGATCGGATAACCCTGGCTCGAAAAGCCAGGGCATGAAGCAGCTCATGGCGGGCGGCGGCATCATCCTGCTGGGCACCACCTTGATCCCCCTGCTGTCCGGCCTGTTTTAAGGAGGGCTTATGGATTTTCTCACCGACTGGCTTACGGACTGGCTCAAAGAGCTGTTGATTGGCGGGATCATGGGCAACCTGGAGGGGCTCACCGATTACGTCAATTCCCAGGTCGGGGAGATCGCGGTACAAGTGGGGACTACCCCGGCGGCATGGAACGCCGGGGTTTTCTCCCTCATCCGCCAGCTTTCCGAAACGGTGATCTTACCGATTGCCGGGCTGGTACTGACCTTTGTTGCCACCTATGAGCTCATTCAAATGCTTTTAGAGAAAAACAATATGCACGAGTTTGACGTGGCGAATATCTATAAATGGATGTTCAAGACGGCTTGTGCCATCCTCATTCTGTCTAATACCTTCAATATTGTAATGGCGGTATTCGATGTGTCGCAGTCCGTGATTGCCCAGGCGGGCGGGCTCATCCAGGGCTCCACGGATGTCACACCGGATATGCTGGCCGAACTGGAAACGCAGCTTGAGGGAATGGATTTAGGGCCGCTTTTGGGCCTGTGGCTCCAGTCCTCCATTATCGGCGTGACCATGTGGGCGCTTGGCATCGTCATTTTCGTTCTGGTATATGGCAGGATGCTGGAAATATATTTGCTGACCAGTTTAGCCCCCTTGCCGATGGCTACCCTATCTAACCGGGAGCTGGGCGGCGCGGGGCAAAATTACTTGCGCTCCCTGTTTGCTGTGGGCTTTCAAGGGATGCTTATTCTGGTGTGCGTTGCCATTTATGCGGTGCTCGTCCAGGGGATCGTCACAAGCGGAGATCCCATTGGGGCGATTTGGGGCATCGTTGGCTATACGGTGCTCTTGTGTTTCATGCTGTTTAAAACAGGCGGCATCGCCCAGCGCATTTTGGGGGCGCATTAAGGGGAGGTGCTGGAATGGAAAAAACAATGTCCTGCACCTCTGGACAAAGTGTCCAGAAGTCCCCGGAGCTCACAGAAGGGCTGTTCCTTATGGACGGCATCGAGGGCCTGCGCTCCCTCCCCCGTCATTCGGTGGATATGCTCTTAACCGATCCGCCCTACGGCACCACCCGGAACTTTTGGGATGTGCCGTTGCCCTTGCCGGAGCTGTGGGAGGCGGTGAAATGGGCCGTCAAGCCGGAGGGCGCGGTGCTGTTCTTCGCGCAGTGCCCCTATGACAAAGTGCTGGGCGCGTCCAACCTCTCCATGCTCCGCTATGAGTGGGTATGGTACAAGAGCCGATGCACCGGCTTTCTCAACGCAAGGCGAGCCCCGTTGAAAAAGACGGAGAATATTTTGGTATTCTACCAAAAATCCCCGCTTTACAATCCGCAGTTTGAACAGGGCAAGCCCTATAAAAAGATCACGTCAAACAACGGAAACAGCACCAACTACGGGAAATTCACCCGTTCCGGGGGTGGCTCGGAGGACGGTTTGCGCTTTCCGGGGAACGTGCTGGCGTTCCCCACGGTACAGCGCACTATGCACCCCACGCAGAAGCCCGTGGAGCTGTGCGAGTATTTCATCAAGACCTACACCCGGCCCGGCGAGGTAGTGGCGGACATCTGCGCGGGCTCCGGCACAACGGCGGTTGCCGCCCTCAACACGGGCCGCCGCTTTATCTGTTTTGAAACGGCCCCGGCTTACTATGCCGCCGCCAGTGAACGCATCCGGGCGGCTCAGGCGGCGGTGGCGGCCGGGGGGAAAGGAGTTTGACTATCGGACACTATTCTGTGATTTATGCCGATCCACCCTGGCGGTATCAGCGGAGCTCCGTCCAGGGGGCGGCGGAGAAGCATTACCCCCCAATGGGGATTGACGGGCTGTGCGCGTTGCCTGTGGCCGATCTTGCGGCCCCGGACAGCGTACTTTTTTTGTGGGCCACGTTCCCCCAGCTCCCGGAGGCCCTGCGGCTCATTAAGGCGTGGGGCTTTCAATATAAGTCCGTGGCTTTCGTCTGGCTCAAACAAAACCGCAAGTCTGAGGGCTGGTTTTACGGCCTGGGCTTTTGGACGAGGGGCAACGCTGAAATTTGCCTGCTGGCAACCAGGGGGCACCCGAAACGCCACGCGGCCAACGTCCACCAGTTTATTATTTCCCCTATACAGGAGCACAGCAAAAAGCCGGAGGAGGCCCGTGCAAAGATCGTGGCCCTTATGGGCGATGTGCCCAGGGTGGAGCTGTTTGCAAGGCAGTCCCCGCCCGGCTGGGACGTGTGGGGGAATGAGGTGGAAAGTACCCTGCCCGACTTCTGGACACTTTGTCCAGAGGTGGGCGGGCCGGAAAGGAGTGATTAAAAATTCCCTATGTAAATGTTCCCAACGATTTGTCAAAGGTCAAGACCAAACTTGCCTTTAACCTCACCAGACGCCAGCTTGCGTGCTTCGGGATCGCGGCGGCGGTGGGCGTCCCGTCCTATCTGCTGGCCCGTGGTACGCTTGGCAACACCGGAGCCATGTTCCTGCTGATGGGCGTGGCGCTCCCGGCGTTTCTGCTGGCGATGTATGAAAAAGACGGGCTCCCGCTGGAAAAGGTGGTGAGGAATGTGATCCGGGCCCGTTTCCTGCGGCCTGGGGTGAGGCCCTATCGGACAGAAAATATCTATGCCCCGTTCACCCAGCGGGGCTCTGTGAGAAAGGAGGATGCGATTGCAAAAGGCAATAAGAAACCCACGGCGCGGGCCCGCAAGGGCTGAACGCCGGGGGAAAAACCGGGCGGCCCTGTCCGCCCAGCAGACGATCCCCTATCTGGTGATGCACCCGGACGGCGTGTGCCAGCTCCCCGGCGGGCTCTACACAAAGACCGTGGAATATGAGGACATCAACTATTCTGTTGCAAGCACCGAGGATCAAACTGCTATTTTCGGCGGCTGGAGCTCGTTTCTCAATTACTTTGACACGTCCCTGCCGTTCCAGCTTTCCTTTATCAACCGCCGCTCCCGTTCCCGGAGCAAGTACAAGGTGAACATCCCACAGGCCCAGGATGACTTTGACAGCATCCGGGCTGAATTTACCGGGATGTTAAAAAACCAGATCGCCCGGTCAAACAACGGGATCGAGCGTTCCAAATATATCACGTTCGGGCTCCCCGCCGAGGGGATTGCGGAGGCCCGGCCCCGGCTGGAGCGTGTGGAGGCGGA
>ENA-OQKY01001889-OQKY01001889.1-human-gut-metagenome-genome-assembly--contig:-NODE-1889-length-10194-cov-1.879011_pt1 | contig 10194 bp, 10 predicted proteins | sample MGYA00242652_ERZ504805 | MGnify/ENA primary metagenome ERZ504805 (study PRJEB26092, sample SAMD00036400) | human gut metagenome | host: Homo sapiens | study: EMG produced TPA metagenomics assembly of... | reverse complement strand
TCATGGCGGGTTACGAGCTGTGCTCCCGCGTGGGCTCGAAGACGTCCGTCCCCGGTTTTTTCGTGTCGTCTCGCGCCACCGGGTTGGACAAGGGGGGGGGCCTGGAGATCGGCGGCGATGCCTACTTGGCGAGGCCCTTCGGCGGGCGAGGGCTCGTCGCACGCGTCCGCGCCCGGCTGCGCCGCGGATCGGGCGGCGACGTCCCCGGCGCTAACCACGCCGTCACCGCCAGCGGTATCACGCTTGACGAGGACGCCCACACGGCGTCGGGCGCGAACGGCGAGATCGACCTCACACCGCGCGAGTTCGAGTTGCTTGCCAGCCTCATGAAGAACGCCGGCAAGGTGGTTTCGCGCGAAGATCTGCTGCGCGACGCCTGGGGTTGGGAATACTTGACGGAAACCAAGACCGTCGACACCCACATCAAGCGTCTGCGTGATAAGATTGAGTCCGCCGGGTACGATCCCGGCTTGGTGGAAACGGTTCGCGGCTACGGATACAGGTTCAAGCAATAAAAAGACTGCAAACATACTTCTCGCTGCTGGCAACGCTGCTTTCGCTTCTCGCCGGCGCGGTTCTGGTTCTGATTTGCTTCCTCGCCTTCGACACTCCGTCGAAGGCGTTTTTGCTGCTTGCTCCCGTCGGTCTTGTGGTGTTCACGTTCAGCCTTATTATCGGACATTTCATATCTGAACCGCTACGCCTCTTGGCAAAGAAAACCGCCGCCTATCGCACGGGAACCGATGTGCCGTTCGAACCCGACGGCCGCCTGTACGAGGCCGACCAACTGTCGGCCGATTTCAAGGCGCTCGTGCAGACCACGAAGTCGCAGCAGCACGACCTGGTGCTGAAGGAGCGCCGCCAAGCAGCATTCATCAGCGATGTGGCGCACGAGCTGCGCACCCCGCTCACTGCCATCCGCGGCAACGCCGAGATGCTGGAAGATCCGGATCTACCGCCCGAGCTGCACGAGAAGTTCTGCCCGATCATCATCGCCGAAAGCGAGCGCCTGAGCCGTCTTACCCACGACTTGCTGACGCTGCAGCGCATCGACGACAACGCCATGCCCATGGAGCTATCGCGCGTGAACCTGCGCGAGCTGGCCACCGGCGTGCTCGACGCCCTGGAGCCCATTCTGCGCGACCGCCATGCGAACACCGAGATCGTCGGCGAGGCGCCCGACGTGCTGGGCGACCCCGATCGCCTCAAGCAGGCCGTGACGAACCTCGTGGAGAACGCGAGCCGCTTCATCGAACCGGACGGCCACATCACCATCGAGCTGTTCGGCCTGAAGGGCAACTCCATCCTGGCCGTGAAGGACGACGGCACCGGGTTCGGCGACATCGACCCCCAGCTGCTGTTCGACCGCTTCTACCGCACCGATGCGTCACGAAGCCGAGGCACGGGCGGCACGGGGCTGGGGCTGGCCATCGTGAAATCGGTGGTGGAATCGCACGATGGCACGGTGGAAGCCATCAACCTGCCTGATGGAGGGGCGTGCTTCATCATCGCGCTACCGTCCATCCTGCCCGGCGAACGCTAGCATCCTCAAACACGCAAATCCGGGATCGCCCGATCGCGATCCCGGATTTGATAGCGAGCGCGCATGCCGCTCGCGACTCTGAAAGCCAACGCCTAGTGCGCGGCGGTATGCGCATGACCCTTCCCGCCGCGGAACAGCACGAACGCCAGCACGGCAACCACCACGACGCTGGTGCCGATGGCGCACACCGCCTGCAGATGGATCATCGGGATACCCACCAGCATGCCGATGATGTACGGGACGAGCCACGCAAGCCACACGAACGTGCTGAACGTGTGGAATCGATGCATCCCCCGCTCGTTATGACGCACGTACGTGACCGTGGCCCAAACGGCATGCACGAGCATCAGCACGATAGCAAGCAGACCGGTGACCGCGTGGATCCCGAATCCTCCTGCGGACGATTGCTGCGCGATGTTCGACATGATCATCGTGCCGGTGGTATCGCACACGAGGCCGCCCCAAAACAGCAGCACATGGCGCAGCGACAACGTTCCCGAACGACGCTCCCCGAACACTCCGAAGGTGTACAGAACCAGCGCGCAGGTGATGGCGACACTCGCCACGATCAATTCGATGCTCATCGTTGCGCTCCTTTCTTCTTTGCTAATATGAACTAAGTTCATTAATGAACAACGTTCATATTAGAGAGGCCTGCGCTCGGAGGCAATGACGGACGAAAATCAACCACCATTTCTTCACGAGCTACGCATGAGTCTTACTCTACAATGAGGGAAACGACCGGATCCCGAGCTTCCGCACGCGGGAGGTGCGCATGGGCAACAAACCCGTCATCAGCAAACAGCAGAGCCTCGACACCGCCTTCGCGATTGCCAGCGAATCGGGTCTTTCCGGGCTGAGCATCCGCGAGGTCGCGCGCGCATGCAATGTAGCCGTGGGCACCGTGTACAACTCCTACCCCACCAAATACGACCTGGTCAACGACGTGGTAGGACGATTCTGGAACGAAGCGCTGGCCGACAGCATGCCCGGAGCCATTGCCGGCGATGACTTCATCGGCTTCTGCGAGGGGCTTGCGCTCCAGCTGTCGGGAGCGCTGGCGAGGTTCCGCGACGACTGGCTGACGGAAGTCGCCGCGCTCGACGCGAAGGGCTTGGCATCGGCGCGCAAGCGCGAGGAGGCGTGCTTCGCGCACATCCGCCGCGGCCTCGTGGTGGCGCTCGAACGCGATCCGAACGTGGCGCACGACCGCCTGCTGGGAGCGCTGGCCCCCGAACCGCTGTGCGCGTTCGTGTGGGACAGCATGCTCTCGTCCATCAAACGAAGCGATCCCCGATGCGAAACCCTGTTCACCCTCCTGCGCCGCACGCTGTACGAGCCCCCATTCGCATGAGATAATGCAACAATACGAAAGGAGGCCAACATGCTCGATATAGCCACCATCTCCGAAAGCGTGAACAATGCCGCGCATGAATTTCCGATCAAAAGGGTCGACCTTTTCGGATCGTATGCGGAAGAACGTCAGACCGAAAAAAGCGACGTCGATCTATTAATCGAATTCACCTCGATAGCCGTTTCGCTCCTCCTGCTTGCATCGCTGCGCGATCGGCTGGAGAAGGATCTTGGCACATCGGTCGACATCGTGCATGCGCCCATTCCCGATGGCTCTATATTGGATGTGGGAAAAACGGTAACGCTCTATGAACAATAGAGATCGAACCGTCGTCGGCAAAGTGCTCGACGAAATAGCCATCGCCGAATCGCTCATGCAGAACGAGGATCTCGCTTCATTCCTCGAAGATGAGAAGCTCAAGCGTGCCGTATGCATGACGGTTATCAACATAGGGGAACTCGTTAAAAATCTTACCGAGAGCTTTCGCCTTATACACGCCCAGGTGCCCTGGAAAGCCATTGCCGGCTTTCGCGACATAGCTGCGCACAAGTATCAAACGTTGCGCATGGAAGACGTATACGCAACCGTCTCGGACGACTTTCCGTCGCTTCGCACGATGCTAGAAGCCATACTGGAAAACGAATAGCGATCACATTCAGTCCCCTGCCATCCCGGGAAAAGGACGACAGGGGACCACTTTCGCTACAATGGGAGGCTAACGGGTCGTTTAGAGAGCTGCGAGCACGGGGAGCACTTTCTCCAGGTCGGCTACGAGGCCGAGGTCGCAGTGCTTCATGAGCCGAGCTTTCTTGACCTTGTTGACGGCCACCACGAACTGCGATTCCACCCAGCCCGCGGTGTGCTGCGCCTGGCCCGACACGCCGAGGCCGATGTACACGTCGGGCTTCACGACGGCACCCGAAACGCCCAGGTAGCGACTGTGCGCCATCCAACCCTCGCCCTCGGCGATGGGGCGCGTGCAAGCCGTCTCGCCGCCGATGCGCGCCGCGTACTCCTGCGCCTTGCCTAGGTTCTGCTTGTTCTGGATGCCGCGGCCCACGCACACCACGACCTTCGCGGAGCCGAGGTCGACCACCTCCTCCTGCTTCTCCTGGCGCCCGACCAGCTTGATGGGACCGGGCTCGATCGACGCCGCCGCGCGCTCCACCGTGCCGGCAGCCGGCGCTTCGTCGATCTCGAACACGCCGGAGCCCACGAGCACGATCGCCATCCCCCGCGCATGCTCGACGCGCTCGGCCGCACCGCCGTACGCCATGTGCGCCGCCTCGACGCCCTCGTCGTCAAGCTTCACGCGCGACGCGTCGGTGACCACCGGCACGCCCAGACGCACGGCAAGGCGGCCCGCCACGCACTGCGTGCGCTTCGACATGCGCGCCAGGATCAACGTCGGCTGCTCGGCTTGGACGACCTCCTGGAACGCGGGAACGCAGTCCTCGTACAGCGCACCCTCGGGAACGGCGCCGACGTGCATCACGCGCGCACCCCACGCCGCGATGCGCTGCGCGTCGACCTCGTCGCCGGCCCACAGCGCAACCGGCCGCCCTCCCAGCGCCCGCGCCCCGCTGCACAGCTCCTCGTACGCTTCCGCCGTGTCGGCGAACACCGCAATCGTCTTATCGCTCATGGATGCCTCCTTACAGCCGCTCGCGCACGCGTGCCGCGAACGCCTGGATCGTCTCGTCGTCATCGCCTTCGAGGATCTCGCACGCGCGATCGCGCTGCTCGGGCGCAAGCGTGCTCACCACGTCGATGGCCTCGTCAAAGCCGTCGAAGCCCACATCTTCGAAGGAAAGAACGCGCGAGGGCTTCTTGCCCGCGACCAGGATGTCCTTCATCGAGGGGATGCGCGGGGTGTTCATGTCGGCGACCACCGACAGCACGGCCGGAAGCGGCACGTCGAGGCGCGCGACCACCGCGCCCACCGTGCGCTAGACATGCGCGACGCCGTCGTCGAGCTCGATGGAGCTGACGGCGTTGACGGTAGGAAGCCCCAGCAGCTCGCCCAGCTGCACGCCTACCTGCTGCGCATAGCGGTCGGCCGACCCCTCGCCGCACAGCACCAGGCTCACGTCGTCCAGCTGCTTGACGGCCGCTGCGAGCACCCGCGCCGTCACCGCCGATCCGGCCTCGGGCAGCGACGCGTCTTTCACCGCCACGTTCTCGTGCGGCCCGCGCGCGAGGATGGCTTTCTTCAACTTCGAGTCCTCCACCGGATCGCCCCCGGCGGTCAGGCTGACAAGCGACGCGCCGGAAGCCGACGCCAGCTGCGCGCCGGCTTCCACGGCGTTGAGGTCGTAATCGCCGATTTTGAGCGCAGCGCGCTCGAACGACAGCGTGCGATCGGCCTGCACGACCGCGTCCTGCTCGTCGGGCACGATCTTGTAGCACACAACGATGTTCATGAATCACTCCTTTTGCTTCTCGGGAATGCGGTTCCGCACCTCCGAAAAGCAAAAAGCGTGCCAGCCTGCCCAAGCGCTCTAGAACGCGTCGTCCATGCTTTCGAGCACCACGCGAACGCGCAGGTGAAGGCGGTTGAGCAGCTCGGAGAGCTCTTCGTGCGTCAATCCGAGCTGCCGCCCCACCGCCGCGAGGTCGCCTTCGTGCTGCGCGAGCAGCGCCTGCACAAGATGGCGCTCCTCCGACACCGCATCGTCCTCGACGCCCTCCCGCATCGCCCCCGCATCCTGCTGCACGGCCACGGCGGCGTGGGCTACCGGGCCGTCCGGCATGGCGTTCGCCGCATTCGCGATATGGGGCGGCAGCGAATCCACGGTGACGTTGGCGCCCTGGCCCTGCATGATCAGGCAGCGCTCCACGATGTTGCGCAGTTCGCGCACGTTGCCCGGCCAGCTGTAAGCCTGCAGCGCCTCGATGGTCTCGGCGGGGAAGGGCGTGCACGGCACCTCGAGCACCGAGGAAAGCTGCCCGTTGAAATAATCCACCAGCGGCGGGATGTCGGCGGAGCGCCGCCGCAGCTGAGGCAGGCGGATCTCCACAAGGCTCAAACGGTAGTACAGGTCGCTGCGGAACTTCTTCTCGGAGATCAGACGCTCGATGTTCTGGTTCGTCGCGGCGATCACGCGCACGTCGAGCGTCTTCGCGGTGTTCGATCCCAGCTTCGTGACGCTCTGCTCCTGCAGCACGCGCAGCAGGCTGCCCGGCAGGTCCGCCGGCATCTCGCCGATCTGGGCGAGGGACAGCGTGCCGCCGTCCGCGAACTCGAACTTCCCCACCGCGCCCGTCTCGCGCGCCCCGGTGAACGCCCCGCCCTCGTAGCCGAGCGGCGCGGTGGCCAGCAGGTCGCGCGGCAGGGCGCCGCAGTTGATGGCCACGAACTCGCCGGTGCGTCCGCTGCGACGATGCAGCGCGCGGGCCACCACTTCCTTGCCGGTGCCCGTCTCGCCCAACAGCAGCACGTTCGTCTTGATGGGCGCGACCTTCTGCACCATGCGGTCGATCTTCTTCCACTCCTCGGTTTCCCCGATGTAGTCCACCTTGTCGCCGGTCGGCATGACTGCGGCATCGCTGCGACGCCCAGTCGCGCTGCGGGCGTTGCGCTCGGCTTCGTTGCCGTCTTCGAACACGAGCATGACGAACGGCTCCTGCCCTTCGATCTCCACCCTGCCGCGCCTCACGAGGTTGAGCTCGTGCACCGCGCGCGAGCGTCCCTTCTTGAATCGCACGGGCAGCGGCGCTTCCAACTTCTCCGGCAGATCGAGCACGTCCTGCACGGAGAAGTCCTTCCCCAGATAGGCGCCGAGCGATTGCGAGCCGTACGAATACTGCTCCCAGCCCGGGCAATATGCGCGCATGCCCGCGTTGCCGCCCAGGATGCGGCCGTTGGGGTCGATCAGAAGCACCGGGTGCTCGTAGGCCAGCATAAGCGGTTTGAAGAAGTCGACCGTGGACAGCAAAGCGCCCGCCTTCGCGCCGGCGCGATGCAAGTCGTTCGTCAACGAAACGCCGATACGGCACAGCTGAAGGGCGCTTTGCGGCAATACGGCAAACGGGCTGTTGATGTTCATCGCGCCGTAGTACTTCCCTGCGCCATCGAGGTAGGGCACTGACACGCCCGAGTACGTTTGCACGATGGCGCGATAGTGCTCGAACCCGTCGACGCGCACCGGCTTCTTCTCGTAGGCGACCAGGGTGGCGTTTCCGGTGCCCACCTCCTCTTCGCGCGTGAACGTGCCGAACGTGCGCGGGTACACCGCCAAAGGCGACAGAAGCTCGAACACGAAGTTCTCGCCGTCCATCAACGACACGTTGCAGCCCAGCATTTCCTTCAGGAACTTCATCACCGGCACCGTCGATTTGAGCGATGCCGCAAAACGTTGCCGCTTCTCTTCCAGCAGAGCAAGGTTCTGCTCGGCGAAATCGCTCGACCACGGGTTCACGCCGGCGGCGCGGCATCGAAGCCATGAGCGAGCTATTTCGGGGCGCACCTTGTCTTCGAGGATGGTGCCCGTGCTGACGAACGTCTTCCAGGCCTCTATCGCGTGTTCTTTTCGATATACCACGTACGCTCCCCTCCCTTTCGATCGAGTACCTTACCGTCTTCGCTGCGACTGCCGACCGATGCCCAGCGCCTCGCGGTACTTCGCCACGGTTCGCCGTTTGATGTCCACGCCCTCGCCGTTCAGGATGGCGGTGATCGTCGCATCGCTCAAAGGCGTGCGGCGATCCTCCTGGGCCACCAGGTCTTTGATGCGGTCTTTGATGGCCAGCGACGACAGCGCATGGCGGCGATCCTCGGCGGAGCAGGCGACCGAGCTTGAGAAGAAGTGCTTGAGCGGAAATACGCCCCACGGGGTGAGAGCGTACTTGTCCTGCACCGTGCGGCTGATGGTGGACACATGCACGCCCAGCGCATCGGCGGCCTGCTGCATGGTGAGCGGGCGCATCCGCGCCTCGCCGCCCATGAAGAAATCGTATTGGACCTCGGCCAGATACACGCCGAACCGATGGAGCGTCTGGCGCCGTTGGTCGATGTTCGCCAGCGCTGCATCCGCCTCGGCGCGCTTCTCGTGCAGCCACTCCCGCGCCTCGTCGTCCATGCCCCCGCGCTGCTCCATGCGGTCGTAGGATCCGTTGAGCACCAGCGTTTCCGACAGCTCGCCGGTAACCTGCACCGAGAAGGCCGTGCCATCGCGCCTGATGGTGATGTCGGGGATGACGTACACGGTGCCCTTGCGCTGCGAGAAAGACGAGCCCGGGCGAGGGTCGAGCGTGCAGATGACCTCGCGGATGGCGGCCAGGTCGTCGATGGTCAAATGGTAGGCGCGCATGAGTTTCGTCGTGCGGTTTTCGGCGAGGTCGTCCAGCCCGGTGCGCAGCATGTCGCGAATAACGTCCGCATAGGGAAGGCCGTCGTCGATTTGCAACGCAAGGCATTCGGCCAGATCGCGCGCGCCCACGCCGCGAGGCGACAGCTGCTGCACGAGCTCGAGCAGCCGCTGGCCGTCCTCTATCGAGCGCCCCGCTTCGGCGCAGAGCGCATGCATGCTGCCGGAGAAGTACCCATCGTCGTCGATGTTCTCGATGAGGGCGTCAAGCAGAGCGCGGTCCTCTTCGCCGACGCGCACGCCCGTCAGCTGCATGCGCACATGGCTGTGCAGCGTTTCCGTTTGAGAGCACTCGTCGCGCAGACGGGCCAGGTCGAACCCGCGGGCATCCCAGGCGATCGCCGACGGCGGGCGCGCATCGAACCCCTCGGCAGCCGTTTCGGCATCGGCCGCAGCGTCGCCGTCCTCCTCGTCGGGCAGCTCCTCGAACGAAAGGGAGCCGTGATCGTAGTCGAAATCGAGCAAGGGGTTGCGCTCCACCAGGTCGCGGACGTACGCGTCCAAGCGCGCGACCGGCAGCGACAGCACCTCGAGGCCTTGGATGGCCGTGGGAGCGAAATGCTGCTTGGTCCGCACCGAGACGTTGGAGCGCGCCTCCATGCGCACGGCTTGGCTCGGATAATCCGACATGCAACCCCCTTGCTGCGACGCGCTTCGGCCGCTTCCCCTCGGCGGCTGCGCGATTTCACCGACGAGCGGTGCTGATGCTCTCATTTTAAGATGATTCCGTGAAATTTTCAACCAATTATGCGATATTATAAACTCTAGCACGATTTTTGCTAATTGTTTTACTAATCTATGGAGAAAGCTCAGGAAGGACCCCTTCATGACGTGCGATCCATCAACCCCCACCATACGCGAAGCTACCCAGCAGGACGCCGCCGCCATCGCGCGCCTGACAGAAGACGCCGGCATGGGCACGCTCACCCCGCGCGGAACGTCGTACGTCGCGCTGGACGGGGACCGCATCGTCGGGTTCATCCGCATCGTCGAAGCCGAAGGCGATCGGTACGTCAGCCCCATCGTGGTGGACCCGCAGGCGCGCAGGCTGGGCGTGGGACGCGCGCTCATGCAAGACGCTCGGGCACGCTACGGCGCGCTGCTGTTCGTCGCACGCGGCCCGGCGGTTCCTTTCTACACGGCGCTGGGATGCGAGCAGGTGGAGCGCGAGCGCATCTCGCCCGACCTCGGCGAAGACTGCGACACCTGCCGCGATTTCGCCGCCTGCCGCCCCGTCCCCATGATCTACCGGTAACGCCCTGAAGGGGGTCGCCCCCCCCGCAGGACGGTGTTGCGAACGACCTAGCGCGGGCTCTTCGCTTGTGGCGCGGGATCGGCGGGACCGGCGTAGGTCTGCACGATGCCCGCGTAGGTGCGCGCCTCGTCGCCGACCACTTCGAGGCCGGTGTCCATCCAGTTGCGGCGGCGGATGGCCACGAGCGCCCAGTCCTTCGCCGAGCCCTTGATGTAGTTCTTATCGTTCGGCTCGCCCTTCGTCCACAGCTCGCCCGACGGAAGCGTCAGCTCCAGGTACATCGGGATCTCGGAATCGAACGCGAGCCCGTTCACGTTGTACATGTTAGGACGGCCCTGCCACGAAAGGAACAGCGTGGACGTGATGCGTTCCTTCACCACAGGGTCGATGCCGAGCGCATCGTAGAGGTCCACGCTGTGCGCCCACAGCTCCATGAGGCGCGCCGACGCGAGCGACCGCACGGACATGTGCGGGATGCCTGCCGCCCACGGCACGCGGCCCTTCGGGCCCCGCTCCAGGAAGGCTGCCGTCCTCACCGTGCGCTGCCCGCCCCCCCCGCTCCTCGCCGGCGGGCCCGCGGCCCTCCCCCCGCCGGCCGGCCGAGCTGCCGGGGGTGACGGCCACATCACACCCCCCCCCCCCCCCGCCCCCCCGCCTCCCCCCCGCAACCACC
>ENA-OQKY01001888-OQKY01001888.1-human-gut-metagenome-genome-assembly--contig:-NODE-1888-length-10200-cov-8.456865_pt1 | contig 10200 bp, 4 predicted proteins | sample MGYA00242652_ERZ504805 | MGnify/ENA primary metagenome ERZ504805 (study PRJEB26092, sample SAMD00036400) | human gut metagenome | host: Homo sapiens | study: EMG produced TPA metagenomics assembly of... | reverse complement strand
TCCCGACCGCTTAATACAACATTAAGGTGCATCGGTCGGTAGGCTACCGCTGACGGAACAGCGGGTTAAAGCTGATACCCGTAAGTATCATTCCAACAATTATCTATGCGACTTCATGTCGCACCCAGGGGCAGTCCAGGTGGTGTATCGCCACGCAGCGTTTCTGCGCGTTCACTCCCGTCCCGAGCATCTCGGTCGATCCGAAGAGTACGCGGATTTTTCCGGCGTTCATACCAGCGATCATCTCCTTGCGCGCTTTTTCCGAGGTCGCCTCCTGGATGAACCGCACCTCGCTTTGGGGTATGCCGTAATCCTCCGCGAGTTTACGCCGTATCTCGGAATAGACGTTCCACCCCGCTCCGGGTTTGTAGGTTCCCAGGTCGGAGAATACGAACTGCGTACCTTTGTACGCCTCGAAACGGCGGTAGTAACCGGCAATCATACGGGCGCAGTGGCTCGCCTTGTTGTCCACGTGGTCGCTGTATAGTTCGGGGTCTATCATACGCATATCGAGCGACATCTTGCGGGCGTAGTCTGTGGCAATGAGCATTTTCGCCTTTTCCTCCCGCTCCGAGAGCGGCAGGCGGCCCAGGAGCGTGGCATCGCCCGATTTGGCGAACTGCACCAGCCGTTCTATGAACTCCGTCTGCTGGGGTGTCGGCGGGATATTGTGCAATATCTCGTTCTTTTGCGGTCGGTCGATCCCTATATCCTCCGCCGAGCGGTAATCTGTAATCTCGGAGTAGAACATGGCCAGTTCGGGAACCTTGATGAAATATCGGAACCGTTCTTTCTGCACGACCTCGTTGGTCACGGAAAACTCGTAGTCGATGGTTTTCTTGGCAAATATGGCCGCCCAGGCATCGAAGGTGCGGATATTCTGACGCTCCAGTTCCTTCGGGCGCAGGTACTTGAAAAGCAGGTACAGTTCCGTGAGCGAGTTAGAGATGGTCGTTCCCGAGAGGAACGTCGCCCCCAGGTCGCGGCCCGTGCGCTGCTGTATGGTACGCAGCGCGAAAAGCATGTTGAGCGCCCGCTGCGACCCCTCGGGATTTCCGAGGCCCGCCACCCGGTCATGCCGGGTCGTGAAAGTCAGGTTCTTGAATTTGTGGCTCTCGTCCACGTAGAGGTGGTCGATACCCATGAGGCGGAAGTCCACGGCGTCGTCCTTGCGTGTTTCCAGCGCGTGCGCCACCTTCTGCAACTTGGCTTCCAGGTTGGCCTTGCGTTTCTGACACCCTTTCATCATGGCGCGGGAAACGTCCCTGCCTTGTGCTTTGAGCACTTCGAGGTTCTCCTCCACGCAGTCCAGCTCGGCCTGCAATATCTCCTGCTGTATCTCCGGGGACTGGGGTATCATGCCGAACTGTTCGTGCGAGAGGATCACGGCGTCCCAGTCGTTGTTGCGTATCTCCCGGAAGATGCGCTCACGCTTCCGGGGCGTGAAATCCTCCTTGCCCGGGTAGAGGACTTTGGCCATTGGGTAAGCGGTGCAGAACGTCCGGGCTATTTCATGGATGTTGGCTTTCAGCCCGATAATCATGGGTTTATTGGCCAGCCCGAGGCGTTTCTTCTCGTAGGCTCCGCAGCACATGATAAGGGTCTTTCCGCCGCCCACCTCGTGGTCGATTATCCCGCCGCCGAGCAGTTTGTCCATCCATATCGCGTCCTTCTGGCTGTCATACAGATTGTCTATCCCCAGCCCCTTGAGGTCGAGGTCGGGGAATTCCTGGTGCGTCCCGTCGTACTTCGGGCGCACGTAACAGTTGAAAGTACGGTTATAGAGGTCTGTCAGGCGGTCTTTGAAGTCGGACGACTGCTCGCGCAGCCATTCGGGGAAAGCACCCCGGATCTCGTCTATCTTGCTGTTGGCGAGCTGTATGGCCTCCCCGTCACGCACTTTGACCTCCCGCCGTTCGCCGTCCACCCATTTGAGGACGGTCTTGGTGATGTCGGGCGAAGTGTTTTGCAGGGCGTGTTTCAAAAGGTGCAGGCCGTTGTACTTACGGGTCTGCGCGCTGACGGCATACTGCTCCGTGATCTTCACGTTCGTCGCTTCCGCCTTCACGCCGTACTCGTCCAGGTTGGAGGCGAAGGTGATCTTCACCTCCGTATCGAAGAGCGAAGAGGCGAAACGCTCGTAAACACCTTTTGGAATCCACCGTTCGCCCAGGTTGAAATCCAGGTCGTCGAAAGCGATGGGTTTGGGCGTCGCCTCGCGCAGAGCCTCCAGCGATTCCCGGGCCGGGGCGTGGTCGGGATTCTCCCGCAGGAACGCCTCGATCCGTTCGGCTTTCCCGATGACATTGCCGGCGATGAACTTGTCGGCAACCTCGTAGCCGTCCGTTTCCGGGTTGTAATAGATACGTCCTTTCAGTTCCCCGAGTATTCCCTCCACGGTAGTTCCCGTGAGCGAGGCCATGTAGTGCGGTTCCACCCGGCCGTACTTGTTCAGGCTGGCCACAAGGGCCTCCGAAGCGTCGTCGGCGTGCGTGATCTCATCGGGATTGAAGGCCACGGGACGCTCGAAGATGTCGGCTTTGCGTGCCTTGCCGTCGATGTAACGCTCCAGCGATAGAATCTCCGTTCCCCGCGCGTCCATCTTGATCAGGTCGAGGTTGCGTTTGTCATTGAGCCGTCCGAAGCGTTCGGTGAAATTGTCGTAAAGCCGGTTGAGCATCTCCCGCAGGGCGGGGTTCGCCGTCAGCGTTTCCGCCTCGTTGTTATAAAGGTGGTAATAGGCATCGCGTATCTCGATATACATGGAGGCTTTCGTCCGTTGTGCAGGCGTGAGTTCCAGCGGGTGGAACATGGGTTGCAGGGATTCAATCCCCCGCAGGTAGCCGACCCGGTTTTGTCCGTCCGTGACGAGTGTCCCCTCGCGGAAATAGGGGGCGACCTCCCCCTTGAACGGTCGGGGTTTCATATCCGCCTCCCGTATCTGCGGCATTTCTTTACCGGGTTCTTCCTCCTCCGGATTGTCCGGCGTGTCGAACAAGCTGCCCGTTCTCGGCGTACCGGCGGCTTGTTTCCGTCTGTCTTTCGGGGCTTCCGTCGGGGGGCGTACCGCCTGCCGTTCCCGCTGTTCCGGGGTTTCCTGCAGCCGGGCGCTTTGCCGGCGCAGTTCCGCCCTCCGTTCCGGGGTAAGCGACATCATCATCTCGTAAAAGCCGTTGATCGGCGGGTTGTCCTCCCAGTTCAGGGAGGCATACAAGTCTTCGGGATCACGCTCCGGTGGCGTCGCTTTCGGCATTTCGCTCTTCTGTTCCTCCGGAGAGGAGGCCGGGGCGAATAACGAGGGTTGCCGGGGCGTCTTCCGCTTTGCTCCCCGGCGGCTGTTCCTTTTCTTGGATATACCGAGTTCTGCCTGCCGCCGCTCCTCGGCGCTGAAGCCGAACAGGTCGTAGAGCGTCAGCAACGGTTCCTGCTGCACGTTTACCGGTTCGGCAGCTTGGGTGGCAGGTGCGGGAGCCGCCGTTTCCACCGTGTCGAAAAGCGACCCGGCGAAGCCCTCCCGCGGTTTCGGTTCCGTTGTTCCGCCCACGTGCTGCACGGGAGTATCCGCCATGCCGAAATCTTCGGGTTTCGGCGGGTGTTGCTCCCACAAGCGATTCTCCCGCTCCTTCGACCAGGCCCCGAAGTCGGCCAGATCCTCCCCGGTCGGTTCTCCGGCGGATGTGGCGGCAGAATCCGGTAACGCTTGTCCGGGTTTGTTTTCGATTCGGGTAATCTCCCCGGTTTCGGTATCGACATGGTTGCCCTGCGCCGCCATTTCGGCGACGACGCGGCGTTTTTCCTCCTCTTCCCGTTGCTGCTGAAGGTTACGGGCGTCGGCGATAATCTCCTTGACGATTTCTCCGGCAAGGCGGGGCTCGTGTCTTTCGGCACGCTGGCGTTCCGCCTGACGGGGACGGGACAATTCCCGCTCCGGTGTACCGGGTGTCTGTTCCGGAGCATGTTCCAGGCAATAACTCTCGTTGAAATGCCGGTTGAAATCCTCCGAGAGCATACGCCGCATCTCCCGGTCGATGCCGTCCACGCCCTCCGCGTGGGTGAACTCCATCGCCGGTTTGCCGTAGGGGTCTTTGCCTACTTTGGCCTCGGTATGGATCACCCTGTCGAACGACTGGAAAAGGTTGTTTATCCGGATGCCGTTCGACAGCTTGCGGGATTCGATGAAATCCCGCTGCCGTTCGGACAGTTCCCCCGTGGCGGCTTTCTTTTGCAGGATAACCAGGTCGCTGCCGACCTCCGTCCCCGCGTGTTCTGTAAAGAGGTTGTTCGGCAGCCGGATGGCCGATACGGGCTCGCAGCGGTTCATCAGCCACTCGCGCACGGGGCGTCCCTGCTCGGCGTTCAATACTCCCTGCGAGGTGATGAATGCCACCAGGCCGCCCTCGCGTACCATATCGACGGACTTCATGAAAAAATAGTTGTGCAGCGCCCGTGTGCCTTGCCGCCGCACGGGGTCGGTATGGGTGGAGAAGAACGGGTCGAAGAGCGCCACGTCCCCGAAAGGGATGTTGCTCACGGCCACGTCGTAGTAACCGGCGTATTTGGGTTCGATGCGCTCGAATCCCTGTATCCGCACCCGTTTTTCGGGGTGCAGGTGCTTCAGGATCAACCCCGTGGCGGGGTCTTTCTCGAAGCAGGTGATCTCCGCGTAGGGGTTGTGGAAATCCACGGCATTGACGAAAACCCCCGTTCCCGCACTGGGGTCAAGAATACGTTGGGGGGCAATCCGCGTGTCCCATATCGCCTCCACGATGGCGTCTGCCACTTTCGGGGGCGTGTAAAAAGCCGTCAGGACGGAGTTCTTGATCCCGTCCATGTAGCGCTTGTATTCCCGTTCGTCGGGAGTATTCGCCCTGATGACCTCGTGCAACTCGGCCACGAGCGTTGCCATGCCGTCCTTGTCCGGTTTCCCGGTGGGGTTTTCCAGCACTTCCTTGATGGCGCCGAAGCCGCTGTATGCGCCGAGTGTCCTTTCTTCTTCGGGAGTCGGCGCCCGCCGTTCCCTGTCGAGCGTGAAGGCCGTCTTCAGCGCGTCGATATTCTGGCGGAGGTGGGTTTTCTTATTGAATGCCATCTTCGAGAAGTATTTGGACGGTTCCCGTCAGTTCGGTATAGAACAGTTCGTAGTCGGGCGTGTCGGCGAAGTCGTCCGTGAGGTCGTACTTCTCCAGCACCCCGCGGCAGAGGGGCAGCAGGCGTAGAGCCGCCTGCCGGGCGGTATCCTCGGGAATCTCCGCCTCGAATTCCCTCCAGAGGATGTTTACCAGCGTGTTGTAGGGTGAAAAGTGCAGTCCGCGGCAGAGTTCCTCGCGGGCAATTTCTTCGGCCTCGATGTGGTTGCAGCCCGAACGGATCGCCTCGCTGTACGCTTGGGCGGCGCTGTCGGCCCGCTCGGCGATGAACTCACCTTCGGCGATGAGTTCCGGGTGGCTGTCCTTGAGGTAGGATAGTAACGAAAGTCCGTAATAGGACAATTCCCCCGTGGGGGTATGGTGTTGCTTGTCTGGCATGATAAGAATTTTTAGTGGTCGTTGATAATCGGGGAAGAGAAAGGCGCCCCGGGTTCCCACCCGAAGCGCCGACCACTGAAAAAATCCTTATCAAACAAGCGTATCTCGTTATGACAGGTCTTTTCCAGTGGCAAAGGTAACGATTATTTCCGTTTGTTCCTCTTTCCCTGCCTGGGAGTATCGCGCGGCTCGAAAACGAACGAGGTCTTGAACTGGTCATCGAGCGTGAGGGCCGCGTCGAACGTCCCGCCGCCGTTTTTGACGAATCCCCGGATCGTGCCGGTTTTGCCTTTGGTCAGCAGTTCCGCGAGCTGCTTGTCGGTCAGCTCCTTGCGGGCCACGGTTCTCCATACGGTCAGGCCGCAATCGGGATTCTGGCACTTGGCGAGTTTGGGATAGAACACCACGGGCCTGCCGCAACGCGGGCAGGCTGTGTCACTCTCCGCGCCGTCGATTCTTGCTTCCAGCAGTTCTTTGGCGATTTGCGAGGCGAAGACCTCGATACCGCGATGGAACGTCGGGGCGTCCATCTCCCCGGTAGCGATCTTCGAGAGGGCCAGTTCCCAGCCGCCCGTCATGGCGACATCGGCGATCTTCTTGTCCCTGACCACGGCATACACGGCCAGTCCCTTGTCCGTGGGTACAAGCGACTTTTTCTCTCGCCTGACATACTCGCGGGCAAAGAGCGTTTCGATGATGGCGGCACGGGTGGCGGGCGTGCCGATGCCGGCATCCTTCATCGCCTCGCGTTCGGCCTCGTCGGACAGTTCGCGTCCGGCGGTTTCCATCGCCGCCAGCAGGCTCGATTCCGTGTGAAGGGGGCGCGGCCGGGTCTGTTTCTGTTCCGTGACGCATCCTTTGACGGGCAGCTCGTCGCCTTGCACGATGTCGGGAAGGAGGGTCATGTCCTCCTCTTTCTCCTCGACAGGTTCATTCAGGACGGCCCGCCAGCCCGTCTCGACCATGATACTGCCGCGGGCCGTGAAATCATGCCCCGCGCTTTGCAGGGTAAGGGAAGTGTTTTCTTTCACGCAGGCCCCGGAAAAGGTTTCGAGCATCCGCCCCGCGACCATCTCATAGACGATGCGGTGGTCGGCATCCAGTTCGGAAGGGAGGTTCTCGGTGGGAAGCAGCGCGTGGTGGTCGGCGATCTTTTCGTTGTCCACGCTTCGGCGGGAGAGAGATGCGGTATCCATCCTGCCCGCGTATTCCGCGAAACGGGGATAGCGTGTCATGTTCCCGATGAGTGCCGGAATCTCCTCGGCCACATCTTCCGATATATAGCGTGAGCCGGTACGGGGATAAGTGATGAACTTCTTCTCGTAAAGCGACTGGGCGATGTCGAGCGTTTTTTCTGCCGAAAAACCATACCGGCTGTTGGCCTCTTTCTGGAGTGTCGTCAGGTCGTACAAGAGAGGCGGCTGTTCCCTGGCCTCCTTGCGCTCCACGTTCACGACGCGTACCGTTCGGGCGCCGATAACCTCGGCGCAGGCTGCTTCCGCCTTCTCCCTGCCGTCGAATTTCTCCGTGGAGAGGACGGTGAACTCCGTGCCCTCCTTTGCCGTGGAGAGCTTCAGCCGGAAATAGGTGGCGGGCTTGAATGCCTTGTTCTCCAGGTAACGGGAGCAGATGATCGCCAGCGTGGGGGTCTGCACCCGTCCGAGCGACCAGACGCCCCGCCCGGCAGCCACGGCAAGCGCTTGCGAGGCGTTGATACCGACGATCCAGTCGGCTTCGCTGCGGGCTTTGGCCGAGAGGTAGAGGTTGTCGTATTCGTTGCCGGGGCGGAGGTGTTGTAACCCCTCGCGAATGGCCCGGTCGGTCAGGCTGCTGATCCATAACCGCACGAAAGGGGTGCGGCATTCCAGGTAAGAGTAGATGTAGCGGAAGATCAGCTCCCCTTCACGCCCCGCGTCGGTCGCGACGATGATGCGCTCGGCCATGCCGAACAATTCCCGGAGAATACCGAGCTGCTTCACGACACCCGGGTCGGCCTTATACTCTTTACCCTCCCGAACCTGCCGGGGCAGGAGGATGAACGATGATGGCAGGATAGGCAGGTTTTCCCGGCGGAAACCCGCGATGCCGTACTGTTGGGGCATTGCCAGCCCGACCAGGTGGCCGAAGGCCCAGGTTACGGCGTAGCCGTTTCCCTCGATAAAACCGTCTTTACGGTTCGTGGCTCCCACGATGGCGGCGATCTCACGCGCCACCGAGGGCTTTTCTGCGATAATTACTTGCATGATGATTCGGATTTTTCAGTGGTTGTTTTCTTGTAGTTCTTCTTCTTTCTCTATTTCCGGACGGGCGATCAGCCGGCGGTCGTAATAGACATGGTTGCCGTTCCCGTCGTAATACTGCCGTCCGTCGTCTGCCTCCTCCGGGGGGCTGCGTTTACCCGGCCGGAGGTATAAGGCGGCCAGAGCCGCGATCAGGAGCAACAAGACCCCGATCAGCATATAAAACCATTTCATACGCTACGCTTTGATGCCTTTGGAGTTGTTTTTCTTGTTACTGCGGTAATTTCTCCTTTGCGCCGGAGTGGCCTCCTGCTGTCCCTGCTTGAGCGGCTCTTTCACACCTTTGACCGCTTCGACGGTCTTGCCCTCGGAATTGACGGCGACCTGGGTACGGCTTTCAACGGCGGGTTTGACCTCCGCTCCCTGCCGTTTCGCACGGTCGGGATTCCAGCGGAAGAAGTCCATCTTGTTACGCTCGAAGTTGGGCTTGACCCAGGCGTTGAACGGCTCACCCTGCCCGTCCTTGACCATGCCCTTGATGTAGAAAGCCTTGACATCCGCCCGCTTGGAGGGATCATTCACCGCTTCCGTCCACTGGTCATAAGCCTCTTTGGGCACGGAGGCTTTGAGGATTGTCCGGTGAATCGTGAGCGTGGGCTGTCGTTCGGAGGCCGTAGTTTCCTGCCGTCCGTTTTTCTCGGCGGCCTTCTGACGGTAAATCTCCTTGTTCTCCTGGGCGTAGCGGTTGCGATCCAAACCGTCGTAGGTAAAGGAATAGTTACGTTCGGCCGCGTCGATTTGGATATAGGCATCCCGCTTATAACCCGCGCGGGTGGTATATCCTTCGAGCAACACCTTGCCGCCGCCGTAGAAATCCATCTGCTTGCCTTCCGAGAGGTCGGCCTCCTTGATGCGGGCACGTTTTTCGAGTAGCGAAACGGGCATGGGTTCCAGCGTGTTCGTCCATTTGTCTATCGACACGTAGCAGGGCGTGAGCTTGCCCGGCTCCAGCTCCAGGTCGATCACTTTCCCGGCGTGGCGGGTGTTCATCAGGTTCGTTTTCGCCTCCTCGTCGAGCAGCACCCCGTGGAAGGGGGCGTCGAGGTCGGGTCGTTCCTGCCAGTAATGCGGCACGACGCGCAGCGAGCCGTCCGCCTGCTCTTCGAGCGACACGCGCCCTTTGGTGGAAACACGCATCCCGTTCTCCAGTTCGGGGTTCATCTCCACCAGCCCGTTGGATTTATGTCCGTAAGACATGGCTTTCAGGTGCGGCTCGATGTCCTCCATGCGGATACCTTTCTTCTCCATATCCGCCAGGTCTATCTTCGTGACGTCCAGCGGCTCGAACTGCCGCTGCTCCTGCGTCTGGAGCCGTTCGGAGGGGTCGATACGGTAATTTTCCAGGATCTCCGGGTCGAAGTCGATGCGGATAAGTTTGTTCAGGGCATTCTCCGTCATGACGAAGATACCCGTGTGGACGGGGTTCTGGGCCTGTTCCATGAACTTTTTGAAGAAGGCTTCGAGGGCTGAATCCTGCGTGTTCACGTTCAGCAGGCTCGCCACGTTCTGATCCGTGGGGTCGGCGGTCTGGATATTGCCGTCCCGATCCACGCCGGTAACGGCTTGCAGTCGTCCGTCGTCGGCATTCTGAACGAGCATGACTTGTTTAGCGTCGTTCTTTACGTTTTCGTCCATAATTACGAGTGTTTTTAGTTAGCACCAATAGCGATGCGGGAACGAAAGTAAGGGGAACGGCTTGAACGTAAAATAGTTGGAACGGCTATGGAAGCATCGGGCACAGAAGTGGCCGCTTGTGGCGCAGGGCAGAGGAAATCGGAGAAACGGAGTGCCGGGAAGGACGGATTTGGCAGAGGGTATTTTCGTGGCTCCTCACCTTATTTGTCAGGTAGTCGGGATCTATTGTTAAATGTCAATAAAGCGCATGGATAACCCGTGTTTTTTTATAAATTTGCGAAAACAGGTTTCAATATCCGACAAAACGTGAGGCATGGAAATATATACCCCAAAAACCAAGATCAAACTTTCTCCGGTGATAAGAAACGGGAGAGAATTTGTCGAAGTGACTTTCGGTAATGACAATGACATCCGCTTGTCGCTGTCGAAGGAAGAAAACGTACTGCTTGTCGGCGGCAGGGCTTATCTGCCGACAGAGAATTTCGTGCTTGCCGAGTTCTTCGACCGCTATGTGAAAATGGCGTTTATAGACTATTCCGCCATCAAGGAAACCGCACCCCGTAAAGAGGAAGACAAACGGCCGCCACTGCCGGAAGGCTATCTGGAAAAACTTCAGCAAGTGCGTTACAGTGACCATACCGTAAGGGTATATACCTCCTATTTCCGCGATTTCCAACAATATTTCGAGGGGCGTAAGATTGAAACGGTTACTCCCGACGAGATAAACGACTACCTGCTGT
>ENA-OQKY01001885-OQKY01001885.1-human-gut-metagenome-genome-assembly--contig:-NODE-1885-length-10248-cov-41.549550_pt1 | contig 10248 bp, 14 predicted proteins | sample MGYA00242652_ERZ504805 | MGnify/ENA primary metagenome ERZ504805 (study PRJEB26092, sample SAMD00036400) | human gut metagenome | host: Homo sapiens | study: EMG produced TPA metagenomics assembly of... | reverse complement strand
TTGCCCCATGGAGCGAGACTGCGAAAGCGAACTGTCAAAACTAAACATAGAGTAAAACGCTTGCATCTATCATTTTGGTGCAAGCGTGATTCATGGGCAGCGTAGCAATATTTTGCGCTTACGATGTAAAAGCTCTTCAGCAGAAACTGAATAAGCTTAGAATTAAAGATGATGCAGGTAGAAAACTTGAAGAAGATGGAGAATTTGGATCTGCAACACAGCAGTCCGTGATGCGATTCCAAAAAAAATATGGTCTTGAAGTGGATGGTAAAGCAGGGAAAAATACTATTAATAAACTAGACGCTCTAATTGCCTCTCAGGACGCTTCTAAACCTTCAGGCTTTAAATCCTTCGTTGGAGCTTGCACAACTGATAATACAGGCGTATACGCAGCTAAAACAGGCAATGATAAGCTTGGCACATATCCAAAACTGAATCGTGGTAATCTTGTAGATGTTATTAATCAGTCTGGAAACAGATATCAGATTAGGATCGCAAATAAATATACTGGATGGATTGACAAATCTCGTATTGTAACACCAGATAAACTCAACTCTACTCCTGCTGCTTCTAAATATCCTTTTGTCGGAGAATGTACTGGAAACGATGTAAATGTTAGAAAGAATGCAGGAACTAATTATGCCCCTATTGCTGAATGGCCACAGCTTGATAAAACAAACCGGGTAGATGTTCTTGGTTCTAAGAAAGGGACAGATGGGAAGGTTTGGTATAAAGTACGAATCCAGGGAAAATATATTGGATATGTTCGTAGCGACTATATCAAAAAGGTATCATAATTTGACGGAATAGAAAGGACTGGTGAATATGTTATGGTTATTGCTGCGGCAGAAACCTTACAGGAGATACATAAAATTGGGGAGTATGAAGCTATACTCTCCTTTATTCTGATAGCATCATTGATCGTTTTGGTGGTATTAGGAATACAAAAAGCATTAAAGGCTTTTGGACTGACTACAAAAAATGATTTATACAAAAAAGAACAGGAAGAACGTATCGATCGACTGTCTGATCGTGTGGAAAGAATTGATAAACGTACACAGAATTATGAGCAACGTTTAGATGAATATGCAGATAACTTTTACAATAAGCAAAAAAAATATCATGGACAAACTCTCGAAGTACGAGAAGAACTTAGAAATGAGCAACTGTCTTTAAAGGATGATGTACATAAACTCACTGAATTATTTGAGAAGTACATGGAAAAAGATAACGAACGTACAGTTGTCACGTTGCGAGCTTCATTATGGCGTTTACATGGAGAGTTTGTCAAGCAGGGATTTATTACTCCAGCTTCTTTAAAAATATTTATGGAAATGGGGAAAATATATGAAGCGGCTGGCGGTGATGATATTTACCATGAAAAACTCAAACCAGAAGTTGAAGCATTGGAAATCCGTTATCCAGACGGAAGTATTTACACAAAGATCTGATGATAATAAAATTGTGGTATACATACGTTGTTAAACGTGATATAAATATAACTATAATAAATAGCATTGTTTTGGCACGCCAAGCAATAGGAGGTGTTTTATTATGAAAAATACAGCAACTGTAACATATAAAAAATTAAGCCGAAAAAAGATATCAAACAGAAAAGTAAATATTATATCCAGTGACGAAGCATTAAAAAACATTATTCCTATTGACTGGTTTTTGAAAAAATAGGGAATGAAATTCAAATTGCAAACGTAATGGAAATTGTAGATTATCATTAAAGTTCCGTTTCATTTAAGGAGGTATTACGATGGTGAAAAGTCGCAGTTTTATTGCAACACCACCGGGAGCAACTATTAAAGAGCAGTTGCTTGATAGAGGACTTAACCAGAAAGAATTTGCAGTACGCATGGATATGTCCGAAAAACATATTAGCAAATTAATCAATGGCGAAGTTCAGTTGACTCCGGATGTTGCTGTTCGTTTAGAAATGGTATTAGGTGTTCCTGCTAAGTTTTGGAATAAACTAGAAGCCGCTTATCGTGAAAAATTTGTAAAAGCCAACGCTGAGAATGGCATGGATGCTGATAAGGAATTTGCAAAAACTATCTTATCGTGAAATGTCTAAAAATGGTTGGTTTCCTGTGACCAGAGATACAACCGAAAAGGTTATTTATCTTAGAAAATATTTTAAAGTTGCAAACCTTGAGATTATTGAGGATATGCAATTGTCAAAATAGCATAGTAATATTTATGGGACATAGTGTAATTTACTATGTCCCATTTTTTTACTTTAAAATTGATCCATTGACATTATAGCGGTATACCGATATAATATATTATATAAATTGAAAGGATGTGACAAACAATGGTGATTGATAAAATGCTCCAAGATAAAAATATAACCCGTTATAAATTAAGTAAACTTAGTGGAGTTCCACAGTCAACAATAAGAGATATTTGTAGTGGTAAGACATCCGTAAAAAAGTGTGAGGCAGGTACATTGTATAAAATTTCAAAGGTTTTAGATATTACAGTAGATGAAATTTTAAGGCAGTGTGAAATTGAAATAGAAAATGAAAACAGATCATCGTTTGATGTTTTTAAGAGCAATGTTTGTCACTATGTAAAGGACATGGGACAACTCAATTTTATTTTGAACATTCTTGAAAATAATACTATCAGAACCTTATATAACAAAAAATGGTATCCAGAAGCTTTATATTTGCTTGCGATGACAGATTATATTTCTAAACTAAATAGTATACCACTGTGTACAAACTATAATGACATACGTGCGAAAAAACTTGAGAAAGTTATATATCCTTCAGGAGTCTTGATTCGTGCAGAAGTTATGCATGATGAGTCTATAAAGTTGGAGGCAAAAGAAAAAAGCATTCCTGAATTTATGAAATTTAATATCGTAGAAAATGAGGTGTGGAATATTGTCTGATATTAAATTCACAAAAGACAATTTGAATGAGTGTCTTAAAGAATTAGCAAAGGAATTTCGAAAAGCAAATGGAAAACATGTTCGTGCAGAAATAATATTAGTTGGTGGTGCTTCTATTTTAGTTAATTATGATTTTCGTCAAATGACTTACGATATAGATGCAGTGACATATACTAATTCAGCAATAAAAGATGTCATCAATCGTGTTGGTGATAGATTGGGTTTGCCAAACGGATGGTTAAATGCAGACTTTACACGAACAACATCATATACTTCTAAAATTTCTCAATTTTCAAAATATTATAAAACATTTTTAAATGTTTTGGAAGTGAGAACCATATCATCCGAGTATTTAATTGTTATGAAATTAATGTCCGGAAGGCAGTATAAAAATGACTTATCAGATATTATTGGCATTTTAATAGAACAAAAAAACATGGGTGATACCATTACATTTGACAGAATCAAATATGCGGCAAAAGAAATGTATGGTGATTATGATTGCTTACCAAAATCATCAAGAGATTTTATTGAAGAAATATTTCATACAGATGATCTACAGAGTTTATATGAAAAAACTAAAATCGAAGAATTGGAAAATAAAAAAATATTGATTAATTTTCAAGAAGAATACCCAAGTGTTTTAAATGGAAACAATTTAGAAGAAATACTTAATACTATAAAAGAAAAGAGTAAACAGTTATAACTTATTAAGAGGTAATACAAATGGCAGTATCAATGGCAATTGTTCCATTATTAAAAGGAAATGCAGCAAAATCTATTGTTAAAGATTTTAAAGAAAGCAAATTAAAAGCCTTTTCCGAAGAAGAACGTAAAAAACTAATTCCGTTATTTCGGAGCTTTTATTACAAAGAGAAAAAACAAAATGTAAATTGTATGTTTTAAAATTGTAATATTTGTTTGTATATGATATTAAAAAATGGGAACATGGTTTGTATTAATTTCATGTTCCCATTTTTTTACTTTTAACTTTTCAATACTAAATCCGATCTTCTATGAACTTTTTAAATCTCAGATAAGATTCTTCATCAATATCATGATGATCCATTTTTAACAATTGTTTTCTATCATAGTGTATATTTTTAATAATATACATAGCGGTATCCTCTATCGGAACAGGACTTAAAAAATTGAATTTCCAATATTCCTCTTGTGTGATTTCTTTATTTTTTAGCTTATTATTCATCTCCTCTATTCTTGACTGATGCAAAATTTCATCCGCATAAGCAATCATTTTATATAATTTTGTTTGTTGCTGCATTGGCTGTAATTCCTGATTGCGGATTATGGCTGTCCTTTGTTCATCTATGTCTTCTACTAACAACTTAAAATCCAGATCATCTGGAATTACCTCTGTAATATAAATTTTATATCCTTCAATATCTCTTTTTATAACTGCATATTTAGTGACACCATCAAATTTATATTTTACTACATCAGAATCCATTATAGGAAGATCTATATACCCGATATTTCTTTCTGATAAAACATCTCTGAAATCATTTTCGATATATTGGAATGACACAGGTGATCCATAATGGTAGAAACATTCAGGCTTAATCTCATTACAAATTTTGTATTCAATCAGCTCCATAACATAATCAGGACACTGCCTTTCTCCTGATTTCCAATTTTGTACAGTTCTATATGGTATATGGAAATCTTCACTGATCTGTTTAATACTTAAACCATATTTTAGCATCAAATCTGAAAAAGTCATTAGGCATTTCTCCTTTCATTATTCTTATTCATATTTTTCAAAAATCTCTTTTTTAATTCTTTTGCACAATGAGTTTTGAGTATATCGTCTTACCTTTATACCCATTTCTACATAATATCCGTAATAATCTGTTTCGTAAATATCCTTTAATAAATCGATGATATCTCCTGCATAGCTTTGATCCATAATTGTATTATAGTCTTTTATTACATTTATCCAATATGGTTTTTTGTCATCTGGACAATCGGATAATAATTCATCAAAACGCTGGTTCATGTTATTAAGTAGATCTGTTGCAAAAGCAATTTGTTTTTCAGTCCCAGTCATACGTACATCTCCTGTATTGGTAAATATAAGTTTATATTAACCAATATACACTCATTAGGTGTATATGTCAATGTATTTTATTGTTTTTATATACTCATAGAGTGTTTTTTAATTATATTACGTATAGCATTTACTTTGTTATTATCTGCATATTTGGGCAAATATTTGTTTGCTTCATCAAAATTCTTTTCCTTTACTCCTGACAATTTTCTAATATCTGAAGAATAAATGTTGTTTATACTTTTGGTCTGAATCAATTTGTCATACGCCCATACGATTCTTCTCGCCCAGTTTTCTGGATATGATTCTTTGTACTTGTTATATATACCATAACATAAAGGCATATTTTTCAAACCATCTGGAGACACATCTAATTGCTTACATATCATTTTTTCAGACACATATTCTGGTCTACCATTCTGATTGTTTTTGCCATAGTATATATCCATTACAAATTGCTCAAACCACCAAAAAGACTCTTTATCATATCGTTCCCAATCTACCTCTTCTCTTTTATCACTTTTAATTGTGTGTGGGTGATGCACATTAATCCATTTCAATATTTCTTTGGTAGGTGATAATAAATCTAAATATCTTAGGTCAAGAAAAAATGCAATTTGACATATTACATTAAAATCATATTGTTTTCCAGACAAAGCTCTTTGTACCTGATCGAAAGAGCAAATATTGCTTATACCCATTGAACTATATTTTGTTTTCATGTCATCGTACATTTTTTGAATGCATTTAACAGAACCTTTCGTATATCCTCGAAAGAAAAATAAGTAATTCAAGACATCCTTATAGTCAATCTCTAAATTTAAAATGCTCATTGGTTCCTGAAAAATGTTTATTAAATATTCGCAATATTCTATGTTTGCATTAATTGGGTTTTCATGTTCATTAATAATATCTGTTGTGTAATATTCTGCCGGGTAGAAAACAAATGTTTGATTGTTTTTGCTTATGACAGAAGATTGTTGCAATAGACAGTTATGTTTTATACACATATTTACACCTCGAATTTGATGAACTCTATGCCAGTAAGTTTCGCCATATACTCTTCTATCCTCAGATACGCATTTAGGACAGTATTTTAAATAGGCATCAGATTTATTTCTTGGAGAAATAGGCATTAATTTATGAGGATCACACGAAGTATTATTGGACATCTGAACTAGGGCATATTGCCTTTTTTTGCAAGGAATAAACCTTGCGTACTGAGGATACATTGTATGATTTAGTATCAAATCTCTTACGGACATGTTATGTCTTATAAACTTAACAGCGTTTTCGTTAAGATGTCCGATAAATTCCTTACTAGGAGCATCATTTTTACTATACATTAAATCTTTCATAGCAGTTCTATGTGAGATAGAACCAGAATGAATATAGTATCTACAAAACCAACTGTATACCAATTCATCTGGATATATCTCTGGAAAGTATGCGATCATATTTTTACCTCTACTACCGTATAATACTTTTTAATTAAATCCACTGCATTTAAACCCTTCTCTTTTGAAGTGACACGGATTTCTTCAAAAGACATTATATTTTCGCATAAAACGAAATTGTTAGTTGCGCTTTTAAACGATGGTTGCATTTGTTGCGTATTTACATTTTGATATCTAACATTTTTGGGTTTTACATATTCGTGTAACATGGACAGTCTTGTATTATATGCTTTATTTAAAGCAGATAAATTTAAAGTTTCTGATCCATTTAATATAGCTATCTCCTGTGCATCATGAATCAACGAGACAACTACTGATGCGACTCCGGAAGTATGTTCGTACAACCATTCAATTATTGCAGTGTCAATAGAGGTAACATTTTTTACGTACTGATATGAAAATATAGTTTTACAAAAGTTTTGGAAATGGTCATCATAACACATATTTGTATATTTTAAACCTACCGATCTTCTGGCCAGTTGCATAGCCTGTTCAAAGAATCTTGTACATTCTGGTGTGCCAACCATACATATACTGATACCACTATTGTTAATCAACTGTGTTAGCGCACCAATCAGATTTTTACCATTTTTAGAATTTACAACATTCTGAATTTCATCAACGATTAACAGACCTATATGGTTTAAAGATATGGTACTAACCATACCAATAAGCATATCTATTGTTGCAGATCTGGAATTACGGACAGTTGCATAGTAATCACTATTCAGTTCTTTGTCTACTGTACGCAATATTTCAAGTAGTAATCCTTTTACTGATGAATCAAACGGACACTGCACTGTTAAGCAAGGAACAATTTTAGTATATGGTGTTTTTATTTCAATCAACTGATCTTCTGTAATTAGTGATACTGCTCTATTGATAGCACTACTTTTACCAATCCCAGATGTACCTATAATGGTAAACGAATCTGCCCCTCCAAGGATTCCATTAAACGTCTGTTTTTGAATCATCTTATTATTTTCATATCTTTGTCGGACAGAAAGCTGCGTAAATTTTTTTTGCATGGATCTCAATAAAGCAAGGTATAATTTGCTATAAATTTCCTCTGCCATTGTAGATGGTATGAAAATAGTATATAAATCAGATAATGCAATTAGGCGTTCACTTGTACTTTGATTTCTTATATTTTCATGATATATTGGAAATACGGAAAGTGCATTTTTTAGTTCTTCTCCTGTTTTCATCTCTGGAAAATTTATAAAATTTTGAATCATTTGTACACCTCATTTTCTAAAGCAAGATCTATGTGTGTCTTACTCTTTTCACGTTTTTTGGTTTCCTTAATTTTTTTAACATCCACTTCATTGATGTGGGTTTGTGATGTATTAACAACGGTATCTATATAAGACATTAAATTTATTTTTGATTGAATATTTTGTGGTTTAACCCTGTTAATAATTTCTTGATATTCCTTTTGAATATCAGATACTTCACTTGCAGTTTTATTAAGATATCGTTTTTCAATTATATAAAATGGTATATATTGTCCTTTGTCTAACACCCATACAATAGATACGTCATCTGGGTTGTAAGATACTGTAACAGTATCTCCGGAAAGATATTTTTCTGTATAATTTACATCTTTGCTTTTATATCTCATTCGATTGACACACAGTCCTATACGAGAAAATTTTCCTGTTGTCCGTGGCAATAAAGACATAATTAAATCTTTCTTTGATACATCAATTAAATTATTAGGATGCAGTTTCTTCTCATAGTTCCATATCGTATTTGAAAACGGATCAACGTTATTATTTATCATATCTTGTGTGTAGGGGAATTTCTCTAATATTCGTTCAGAGTTGTAATAAATAATGCATCTTATGATTACTTTTTCAAACTTCGTTATGGTTAAACATGCATCTTTTCTATAGTCATGTGCACCCCTTTCCTGAAAATCTGGTTCCACTACTCCTTTCCCTTTTAAACGCACCTTGTATAGTCCTTGAATGATATCAAAAAACTTCTCTACAGTACCTTTTAACTCTGGTCTATATGGTGGCAAGTTGATTAAAGTCACCCCCAATTCCGTGATCTGTTCGAAATTCTCAGACGTGTATTCTGCACCCATATCTGATACCAAAACAGATGGTAGTTGGTGTGCATCCCATACATTCTGACTAATATTGATTCCAAATTGTCTACACCATTCTTGTTTGTCTGATATGACGTTTAACATAAGATTGCGAAGTGAATACACCCCACCCTCCCATGTTAAACTATATCCACAACATAGACCGCTGTACGCATCTACACAAGCTGTTAAAATAGGTCTTCCAACAATATCACCAGATTCATTTATCAAATAAATATCACATATCGTTGAGTCCAACATTCCCATTCCAATTGATTGAGAATATTCCTGCACACCATCTCCTAATAATGGCCTGTTATTTCTTTGATAATCGCTTAAACCATTCCTGGAAATATAATAGTTTTGCATTTTTTTGGTTTTTCTATAAAAGTATCTAAATTGATAAAATGATGGATACTCTGACTGAAGGCATCCTATTGAATCACAATATTTTTCCTTTAACATACAGATATATGCGTTGTTTAAGCTGTTCTTTTTTCTATTATAAAAAAATTTATTTAAAGCCCAGCGCATATTTTTTTCATCATTTGTCAATGTCAGTTTTTTTGTTGCATGTTTAGGTGCAAGCACAGATATAGATTGATACGACATAAAAAGGCAAAAGTATTTTCTTATAGTCTGTTTGCTTATGTTTTTTGTTTCGGATATTTTACTAATTAATTCATTTCTTTTCTGTACATCTGATGCAAAAATTATAATCGGAGATATTATTGTATATCTTTGGTGAGCTATTTTTTTATCCTCTTGAGATAACAAGTTTATATCCTGTGGACGATAGCTTGTCTGATTATACAGTGCTTCATCTGTACATGGAATATATTTATTTAGCATATTTATAGATACCCATTGAGGCATTGTTTGCTTAATACAGTCTATTATAAATACCTTATTGAGTACAAAATCAGTGTCAATAATTCGAAAAATTTGATTTTCAAATTTATATAAATCTCCATTTTTTAAATTGTTATTCAGCATCTGTTACAATCCCCCAATCTTCTACACCTCTTGCTTGCCAATATAATTTTGATGCATCCAGTAATTTAACAACCATAGGCTTCGTAATATGCTTTCGGAAAACACATTCCCGAACCATCATATCTCCGTTTGTCTTTGTGCATACAAAATCAGATGTGTATTCGCCACGGATTTCATTAAACGATTCACTCAATCCATCCAAGAATACATTGCAGCAAATTTCTTTAATACTATCATCTGCCTGTAAAATATCTGCATATGCAGACTGTATCGGATGATATGTTCTACATATGTCTTTGCTTTTAGATAGTGTTTTTTTTTCGCATCTTCCTTTGTAGTCTTTTTTTTGCATAAAATAACCTCCTAAATGTATATTTATAATTTTTATTTTCCCAAAAATGTTCCCAAAAACGTTCCCAAAAACGAGAAAATTATCCCAAAAACGAAATATCGGAATCGGGAAAAGGTATAAAATTGTTTTTTTACAAAGTAACTATATTGTAAAAACGTTGATTTTATAAGGTTTTCTGATTTTTAAATTGTATTTTTAAATCCCCAAAAACGTTCCCAAAAACGTATTTTAAAAATATACTATGTCCCAGGGCAACACTCTTCATCCTTTAAGGGGCAAAAGTTTTCATCCTCCGCTTTATCCCATTAAAGCATTGTGTCTTGACTTAAAACTAATAAAATCTTACAGTATAAAAATAAGCCACGTTTA
>ENA-OQKY01001876-OQKY01001876.1-human-gut-metagenome-genome-assembly--contig:-NODE-1876-length-10298-cov-3.203815_pt1 | contig 10298 bp, 10 predicted proteins | sample MGYA00242652_ERZ504805 | MGnify/ENA primary metagenome ERZ504805 (study PRJEB26092, sample SAMD00036400) | human gut metagenome | host: Homo sapiens | study: EMG produced TPA metagenomics assembly of... | reverse complement strand
ATGATTTCATCCCTGACGTGAACACGCGTCTGTCGTTCTACAAACGTATTGCCAGCGCCAAAACGGAAAACGAACTGGAAGAGATCAAAGTCGAGCTTATCGATCGCTTCGGCCTGCTACCGGATCCGGCGCGTACCCTGCTGGATATTGCCCGTCTGCGCCAGCAAGCGCAGAAACTGGGGATCAGGAAGCTGGAAGGTAATGAGAAAGGCGGCGTGATCGAATTTGCCGAGAAGAATCACGTTAATCCGGCCTGGTTGATTGGTTTGCTGCAAAAACAGCCGCAGCATTACCGCCTTGATGGTCCGACGCGCCTGAAGTTTATTCAGGATTTGAGTGAGCGGAAAACGCGTATCGACTGGGTACGCCAGTTTATGCGTGAACTGGAAGAGAACGCGATCGCTTGATGGTTAGATTAGGGGCGTTTCTGCGCCCCCATCTGCAACATTTACAAATTCTTTGCACTTCCCTGCACTATCCGACACTGTCACCATCCATAATTCAGGCTTATCTGTTTATTACAATAACCTTATATTTATTATGGATTTTTGGTGATGATCAAAACGCATTTTTCTCGCTGGCTAACGTTTTTTACGTTCGCCGCTGCCGTGGCGCTGGCGCTACCGGCAAAAGCCAACACCTGGCCGCTGCCGCAAGCGGGCAGTCGTCTGGTTGGTGAAAACAAATTTCATGTGGTGGAAAATGACGGTGGCTCTCTGGAAGCGATCGCCAAAAAATATAACGTCGGCTTTCTCGCTCTGTTACAGGCTAACCCCGGCGTTGATCCTTACGTACCGCGCGCGGGTAGCGTGTTAACGATCCCGTTGCAAACCCTACTTCCAGACGCGCCGCGCGAAGGCATTGTGATCAACATTGCGGAGCTGCGTCTCTATTACTACCCGCCGGGTAAAAATTCGGTAACCGTGTATCCCATCGGCATTGGTCAGTTAGGTGGTGACACGCTGACGCCAACGATGGTGACTACCGTTTCAGACAAACGTGCAAACCCAACCTGGACGCCAACGGCAAACATCCGCGCGCGGTATAAGGCACAGGGAATTGAGTTGCCTGCGGTAGTGCCGGCAGGACCGGATAACCCAATGGGCCATCATGCGATTCGTCTGGCGGCCTATGGCGGCGTTTATTTGCTTCCTGGTACCAACGCCGGTTTCGGGATTGGCTTGCGGGACAGGTCTGGCGGTATTCGTCTGCGGGATGACGATATCAAAACACTCGGTAGCCAGGTCACCCCAGGCACCAAAGTGAATATCATCAACACTCCGATAAAAGTCTCTGCCGAACCAAACGGTGCGCGTCTGGTTGAAGTACATCAGCCGCTGTCTGAGAAGATTGATGACGATCCGCAGCTGCTGCCAATTACGCTGAATAGCGCAATGCAATCATTTAAAGATGCAGCACAAACTGACGCTGAAGTGATGCAACATGTGATGGATGTCCGTTCCGGGATGCCGGTGGATGTCCGCCGTCATCAAGTGAGCCCACAAACTCTGTAAAGCTCGGATAAAAAAATCCCCGCGACACGGCATGTCGCGGGGAAAAAATCAGCAGTAGCAGGCATTAATGAGGGTTAATGCTTATTTATAAATTACTGCTGTTCCATGGAGGGTATTCGGACCGGTTACAGAAGTAATACGGAAAGATTTTGCGCCCATCTCATCCGCTTTTTGCGCCAACTGCTCTTCCAGCGATCCCAGATTTGTCCCCGCGTTAGCACTGATAGTACCGACTTTTTGTTGGCCTTCTGGCGTGGACTGAACTTCGACAGCCGCAAAGCTGGCAAATGACATGGAGCTTAAAATCGCCGCAGCGATGAGGTTTTTTACGTTTTTCATAATAGTGGCCTTATGCAGATGAATGACGTCGCAAGCAATTACTTAACGATCGATAACTAAATGATAGATGTGATCTGGATCACATACAAGATATTTTTTATAACAATCATTAATTAATTTAAAAACCTTTAAATTTCAGTTAAATATAAAGCGATTATTTTTATGGTTTCTGGACTGGTGAACGGAGGTGATTATTTTTATAATAACCTTTCATTCACAGTCACCAGGTACAACGGCATCATGGCAACTGACTCAACACAATGTGTAAAAAAAAGCCGTGGCCGCCCAAAAGTGTTCGACAGGGATGCCGCGCTTGATAAGGCCATGAAATTGTTCTGGCAGCACGGTTATGAAGCGACTTCTCTTGCGGACCTCGTTGAAGCGACCGGAGCTAAAGCGCCCACGCTATACGCGGAATTTACCAACAAAGAGGGGTTATTCCGCGCCGTACTCGACCGCTATATCGATCGTTTTGCCGCCAAGCATGAAGCACAGCTGTTTTGTGAAGAGAAAAGCGTGGAGTCTGCGCTGGCTGACTATTTTGCTGCCATCGCCAACTGCTTTACCAGCAAAGACACTCCGGCTGGCTGCTTCATGATCAACAACTGCACCACCCTCTCCCCGGATTCAGGAGATATCGCCAATACGCTGAAATCACGCCATGCGATGCAAGAGCGCACTTTGCAGCAGTTTTTATGTCAACGACAAGCGCGCGGGGAAATCCCGACCCACTGTGACGTGACGCATCTGGCAGAATTCCTTAATTGTATTATTCAGGGGATGTCGATCAGCGCACGCGAAGGTGCATCGCTGGAAAAACTGATGCAGATTGCCCGAACGACTTTGCGTTTATGGCCGGAACTGCTGAAATAGGTCGCAAAAAAAGCCCCTCAGCTTGAGCGAATGAGGGGCTAAATTGCAGAGTACAACCTTGTTATGCTTTGTTATTCAAAATCAGCTGCCCGTTGCTATCTAGCGGGATCTGCGTACCCGGATCGCGGTCCATTCGGATTTTGCCCTGCTGATCGCCAATCTTATAGGTCACATCATAACCGAGCATTTTTTCTGACTTGTCATACACCGTTTTACAACGCTGTTGCGTAGTCGTGTAAGTATCGCTTTCCTGGAGAGAGCCCTGGATCTGGTTACCTGCATATCCACCCCCCAGCGCCCCCACAACAGTGGCGACATCTTTACCGCGACCACCACCAAACTGATGCCCAATCACGCCGCCAGCAACAGCGCCGAGCACCGACCCGGTAATGCGATTTTCATCCTGCACCGGTCGACGATGGGTCACTGTAACGTTGCGACACTCCTGACGCGGTGTTTTAACCGTTTCCTTGATTGGGGTTGCAGAAACAACCTGAGCGTATTGCGGGCCACGTTCAAACACGTTCAGACTGGCCACTGCCGCTACGCCCAGCGCAGCTGCGACACCAATCCCGATACCCGCCAACATTGACTTATTCACGGGAATACCTCCTTCTTTGCTGTTATGCCAATCATGCAAGCGAAGGAGAAAAGCAGCTATCAGACAGAAGATGAAAAGCGCGGGAATGGCTGGAAATACTTAGGGATTCGGAGGAGTCTGAAGGAATGCCTGATGCGACGCTTAACGCGTCTTATCAGGCCTACCGCTCGTACCATTTGTCCAGGGCGGATAAGGCGTTTACGCCGCATCCGCCAGTACAAGCCGATTAATGCAACTTCAAACGTGGACGGATAACGCGGTTAATACTCCCCACCAGCATCATTAATCCGGTTTTAAAGTAACCATGCAGCGCAATCTGGTGCATTCGGTACAGCGAGATGTATACAAAGCGCGCAATTCGTCCTTCAATCATCATTGAGCCGCGTGTCAGGTTACCCATCAGGCTACCGACGGTGGAAAAGTTCGACAGCGATACCAGCGAACCGTGATCTTTATACTGATAATTTTTCAGCGGCTTACCGTTCATCTGCGCCAGAATGTTGTTCATTGCGCAGGTTGCCATCTGATGTGCGGCCTGAGCGCGCGGCGGAACAAAGCCCCCTTCCGGACGCGGGCATGACGCGCAGTCGCCAATAGCGTATATGTCTGGATCGCGAGTGGTTTGCAGCGTCGGTTCCACCACCAGCTGGTTGATACGGTTGGTTTCAAGACCACCGATATCTTTCAGGAAGTCTGGCGCTTTGATCCCGGCTGCCCACACCATCAGATCAGCCTCAATATATTCGCCATCTTTAGTGTGCAGGCCGCCTTCATCAGCACTGGTGACCATGGTTTGCGTCAGCACGCGAACGCCTAGTTTCGTTAACTCACTATGGGCCGCAGCAGAGATACGTGGCGGCAATGCAGGCAAAATACGTTCGCCCGCTTCTACCAGCGTTACGTTCAGGGCTTCGTTGGTCAGACCTTTATAACCGTAACTGTGCAGTTGCTTGACCGCGTTGTGCAATTCAGCGGAGAGTTCTACACCCGTCGCGCCGCCGCCGACAATCGCAATGTTTACTTTGCCATTCGCGCCCAGGTTGGCGGAGTATTTCAGGAACAGATTCAGCATCTCCTGGTGGAAGCGACGCGCCTGGTGCGGGTTATCGAGGAAAATGCAGTTCTCTTTGACACCTGGTGTATTGAAATCGTTAGAGGTGCTACCCAGCGCCATTACCAGGGTGTCATAGGCGATTTTACGTTCCGGAACCAGCAGTTCACCTTTCTCGTCGCGCAGTTCTGCAATAGTGATTGTTTTCGCTTCACGATCAATATCAATTACGGAACCCAGCTGGAACTGGAAACCATGATTGCGCGCATGGGCCAGATAGCTCAACGCATCGACGCCTTCATCAAGCGAGCCAGTCGCCACTTCGTGCAGCAGCGGTTTCCACAGGTGGCTGTGGTTACGATCGACCAGCGTAATTTTGGCTTTTTTCTTGCGTCCCAGCTTATGCCCCAGCTGTGTTGCCATTTCCAGCCCACCAGCACCGCCGCCGACAATCACAATTTTTTTCAATGGCGTAGTCAACGTGACCCCCTTAAATTTATTAACCAATTGTTAATTAATGGTTATTAACATAGCTCTTAATTAACAACAGGTTACAGCAATGAAAATGTTCTTCGCTATTGAGAATAACATGAATGGTGCATTGGTCATACCAAAATTGATGTTAATCAAGTTTTGTTGCTGAAAAGATAGGCGACTTTACCGGGTGAGATCAAAAAACAGAGTTTGTTGTTTATTATTTGAGCTGATTTGTGAGAATGATATAGAGTGAGGTGTGTATGGAGGGCGTTCGGTAGGCCTGATAAGAGGCGCATCAGGCATTGATGCTCGACTGTCGGATGCGGCGGAACGCCTTATCCAACCCACAGAATCCGGAGCGCATCAGGTACCGGCAAGGTTACCTGATGCGACGAGGGCATTTACCCGAGGGTTTTGAACGCTTTAATGCGCTGTAAATGCGGGGAGATATTCTTGAATTTGTGCGTCTGCTCTTCGTCCCAGACAATCTCGTAATAATGATGCAACTCTTCAGATGTCCGCTGGCTGTTAAGCGCTTCATCATTACGCGACAAAATCACCAGGCAACGATCGCGATTCTTCTCACGGAAGTTGGTCACACACTTAGTGGCAATATCGGCATACTCTTCCGGGCGATCAATCTTCCCTTCCATGTTCTCATAAGGGAACAAATTGGGGTTGAAGATCACCTGGCGGATATCACAGAGAAAACCAATCCGCTCAGCCCAATAACCGCCCAGACCAACACCACAAATGAGCGGGCGCTCGTCGACGTTCAGTTGCAACATTTTGTCCACTTCTTTGAGCAAATGCTGCATATCATGTTTCGGATGCCGCGTACTGTAGCTTATTAGCCGTACATCCGGGTCAATAAACTGCAATTGTAAGACTTTCTCGTGGTTACCCGGACTGTTAGAGTCAAAACCGTGCAAATAGATAATCATCGCTTCCTCACATAAGCCAGGGTTAATGACCTGCCTTCTCTTCCTGCCAGCGTTCATGTAACTGATTCAGACGGGTGCTGATCGCTTTCCAGCGAGCCGAGTCCATCAGTTCCTGTCGCGAAAATGAACCTTTATGATACAAACGTGTAACACGTTCTGCCTTGATCGGTGACAGATTATCTAACACGCTGACGGCCCCTTTACGATTATTGCAGACCAGGATCATATCGCAACCTGCATCCAGTGATGCCTGTCCACGCTCGGCATAACTGCCCATAATCGCTGCGCCTTCCATCGATAAATCGTCAGAGAAAATCACGCCGTCAAAACCCAATTCCTGACGCAAAACGGTTTTCAGCCAGTAGGGAGAACCGCTCGCCGGACGCGGATCAACATCACTGTAGATCACATGCGCAGGCATAATGGCGTCGAGTTTATTTTCGCGGATTAAGGAACTGAAGACCGACATATCTTTAGCGCGAATCTCCGCTTGCGGACGTGGGTCGCACGGTGTTTCTTTGTGTGAGTCTGCCGTTACTGCACCGTGACCTGGGAAGTGTTTCCCGGTAGTTTTCATTCCCGCTTCATGCATACCATCAATAAAACGGCTGGCAATTGCCAGGGCTTTTTGTGGATCGGCATGATAAGAACGCTCGCCAATCGCCGCGCTGATATGCCCGACGTCCAGCACTGGCGCAAAGCTGATATCAATATCCATAGCAATCATTTCACTGGCCATCAACCAACCTGCCTCTTGCGCCAGTTTTCCGCCTTCTTCCATTCCCAACAGCGCAGCGAATGATTGTGCCGCTGGCAAGCGGGTAAAACCTTCACGAAAACGCTGCACGCGTCCACCTTCCTGATCTACCGCCACCACCAGATGATTGCGCGATGCTGCGCGGATCTGGCGCACCAGTTCACGTAACTGGGCAGGATCATGATAGTTTCGCGTAAAGAGAATCAGCCCTCCCACCAGCGGATGCGCCAGTATTTCACGCTCTTCCGCGTCCAGTTCGTAACCTTCGACATCCAACATTACTGGACCCACACTGCTCTCCTTATTGTTTTATTAATAGCTGCCGCCACGTGTCATCGGCCAGCCTGATAAATTGTTGATCGCCGGTTTGTCGCCAGCGGTACTCAAACCACCCTGCTTTGAGCATCAGCAGCCAGGGAAACCATCGCCTGACCTGACGCCATAATTGCGCCGGATAAATCTTCGCGCGAGTGGCATAGTCATTGACCAATTGCCGATGCTGGTCAATATTTTCCACCCACACCGCCGCCAGTTCCAGCGCGATATCACCATCTCCGGCATACTCCCAGTCGATGAGTTTTAACCCTGACGCGCTATGCACTAAATTTCCGGCGTGGACATCCATATGCAATGGACTTAAGCGTAAAAGCCGTGGTTCCCGCGCTTTGCGCAGACGTTTTAACATTCGCAGCCAACCCACTGTCCGCCGCGCCGGATCGCTTTGCTGCCAGTACAGTTCCAGTAACGGCAACAGCGTTATTCGCCAGCCAAAACGCGGTTGTTGATGTAGATAATACAGCAAGCCTGCCAGTTCGTTGGTATCCGGCAAATACGTTTTTACCTCGCCGGGCAGATAGTCGACCACCATCCAGTCACGGAGATATAAATGCGGCTTCGGTGCAATGCATGCGGGTAGTTGTGATAAAGCCCGATACTGGCGCAAGAACGCGGACTGCGGCGCATCAGGATCGTGCGGCTGACGCACAACAAAACGCTGGCCCTGATGTTCAATGAGAAAACTCCCGCCACTAAGCCCACTATTAAACGTCGTGACGGGATGAAACTGCGGGAAAAAGCGCGACAGCAATTCGTCGCGCGTGAGGGGATTATTGCTGCGAAACGGCACCTTTACCTGACCAGATAATTTCGCCCGTCTGCACCAGCATCAGCTGCATTTGTAGGGTCGGAGCGTTAACGTTGCCAGAGGCGCTGGAGTACAGCACGTAATGAGCGCCAACATTGCGGGCAATGCCTATGGCTTTACTACGGGTGCCTAAACTGTCCTGCGGCGACAAACCTAATTGTTGCTTAGCCATCGACAGCTGCTGGGCGGAAACCAGGGTAAATTTACCGTTATTAGCCAGCGCATTTCGCAGCGTTTCGGTCGCTTCTGCGGCATTCAACGAACCATTAGTACGGTTGTTAACGCTATCAACCAGCAGGACGCTACCCGCAGTCACGCCGTCAGCCCCAAGCATCTTACTGACCATCGGCTGCATTGCGCCATTCCAGTCATAATGGCGAATATGCGGCGCAGGCGGTGCAGTTTGATCTTCGTGCTCAATTGGGCCTGGCTGCTGCGGTATCGTCGGCACCGATGGCACTGTGGGGACAGGCTGTTGTGGCTCAGCAGGTTGTTCCGGCGCTGGTTTCACTTCTTCTACCGGTGCAGGTTCACGTTGCCCCACACACCCGGCAAGAAACATCGCCAGCGCGGTAATCAAGGCGTAGCGACTCATTTTTGTCATCAAGATTCACCCCTTACAAATATAGATAAAGTCTGACTTTGTGCGCCCCCAGAAAATTGGCGCTGCCGTACAGCGTGACCGCCGAATGTGCGGGAATGGTAACGCTGCGTGGCCTTTCCAGAGGATGCATCTCCAGCCCTCTGGCGTCATACCAGTAAAAACGATAATGAACGGTAACGGGTTCTTGCCTTTCGTTATAAAGCGTTGAGGATGCTGAAGGTTGAATATCAGATGTCGAAAGGACGGGCTTTTCTGCACTGATGCCCGCAGCTAATAAAGATGACTCCATCACCAGCGATTGCTCATCATTCACCGGAATTTCCGGATGTGAACGACAGCCCACCAGCACTAACAACGCCAGAGACATCAGCCCAAAGCATCCTTTTCTCATCGTTACAGACCTTTATGCGCCAGCATTGGTCCCAGCGGACAGCCACCCAACAAATGCATATGGATGTGGTAAACCTCTTGTCCGCCATGGCGGTTGGTGTTCATGATCAGACGATAGCCATCTTCGGCAATACCTTCTTGCTCAGCAATTTTTGCCGCTACGGTGATCATGCGTCCCAGCGCCTGCTCATGCTCAGCTGACACGTCGTTCACAGTCGGAATGAGGATATTCGGAATGATCAGAATATGCGTTGGCGCTTGCGGCGAAATATCGCGAAACGCCGTTACCAGATCATCCTGGTAGACGATATCGGAGGGGATCTCACGACGAATAATTTTGCTGAATATAGTTTCTTCTGCCACGACATTTTCCTTTTTCAAATAGCCATGCGTTGCGCCATGCTACGCCGCGCCACACTGCGAGTATAGAGTATGGTCGAGTTAAACCTGCTCTTTCAACCTTAACTCACGATTTCTTAAGCAAAAAATCGTTTTGCTGCCGTATATATCGCCATTATTCCCATTTCTGCCTGCGAATGCGCTGAAAAGACATTCTCTGTTTGGTTTACACACTAAATATGAATGCGTATATTTCTCATTTGCATTTACATACAAAATTATTCGCACACTAAATATAACCGCTCATCACCCTGCTCCGGCATGAGCCTGACGCCAACATAAACCAAGAGATTTCAAATGCTTTCGACACAATTTAACAGGGATAATCAACATCAAGCTATCATCAAACCGTCACTCCTTGCCGGTTGCATAGCACTGGCACTATTACCTTCCGCCGCTTTTGCTGCACCAGTCACTGAAGAAACGGTGATTGTTGAGGGTTCAGCCACAGCCCCAGATGATGGCGAAAATGATTACAACGTAACGTCTACCTCTGCGGGTACAAAAATGCAGATGACTCAACGTGATATTCCTCAGTCGGTCACTATTGTTAGCCAGCAGCGGATGGAAGATCAGCAGTTACAAACGCTGGGCGAAGTGATGGAAAACACGCTGGGGATCAGCAAAAGTCAGGCGGATTCCGATCGTGCTCTTTATTATTCCCGCGGATTCCAGATCGATAACTATATGGTTGATGGTATCCCCACCTATTTTGAATCGCGCTGGAATCTGGGCGACGCACTTTCTGATATGGCACTGTTTGAACGCGTAGAAGTAGTGCGTGGCGCGACAGGCCTCATGACCGGGACGGGTAATCCATCTGCGGCAATTAATATGGTTCGAAAACACGCGACCAGTCGTGAATTTAAAGGCGATGTCTCGGCGGAATACGGTAGCTGGAACAAAGAACGGTATGTGGCGGATTTACAAAGCCCACTCACCGAAGATGGTAAAATCCGCGCACGAATTGTCGGCGGCTACCAGAATAACGACTCATGGCTGGACCGCTACAACAGTGAAAAGACCTTCTTCTCCGGCATTGTCGATGCTGATTTAGGCGATCTTACGATGCTTTCAGCCGGTTACGAATATCAGCGCATTGATGTTAATAGCCCTACCTGGGGCGGTTTACCGCGCTGGAATACTGATGGCAGCAGCAACAGTTACGATCGTGCCCGCCGTACCGCAACTGACTGGGCGTCCAA
>ENA-OQKY01001863-OQKY01001863.1-human-gut-metagenome-genome-assembly--contig:-NODE-1863-length-10411-cov-1.783256_pt1 | contig 10411 bp, 8 predicted proteins | sample MGYA00242652_ERZ504805 | MGnify/ENA primary metagenome ERZ504805 (study PRJEB26092, sample SAMD00036400) | human gut metagenome | host: Homo sapiens | study: EMG produced TPA metagenomics assembly of... | reverse complement strand
GCGTGTCTTTCGGCTGCACGGGGGCGATGGGGCCCAGACCTGCGAGGATGAGGGGCAGGATGACGGAGAGGTTTTTCGCCCACCGGAACCAATCGTCTCCGGGGATGTTGATGATCCATAGCGGAATGGTGACGAGCGACACCACCCACACCCACATGGACGTTCGATAGTGCCGTCGCATGAACTCGGTCAGCAGCATGAGCAGCACGGTGTACACGACCATCGATATGGGAGTGATCCAGACGGGCACGGTCATGAGAAACCCCTTTCCCCAGGTAGCGCTATTATTGTCAGTCTATCATCGGGGGTGGTGCCGCTTCTTTCACAAACGACCTCTTGATGTGAAAGACTTCCACGCCCGAGCTTCGTATACTCGCTTCAAGGCGCTGTGCGTCGTCGATGGGACGAGGGCCATGTGTCCGAGCTGCCGCCAGGCAACGGCGGGAAACGAGGGAGCGAAGGGGGCTTCATCATGGGTATTCTGTACCAAGCGGCCGACCCGCTGTACTGGGTCATTTGGCTGTTCATTTTGTTCGCGCTTATGGCGTTCAACGAGTTGGGACGCACGTCGCTGTGGGCAGGCATCGCGCTGTTCGCGGTTGTTCCCATCGTGCTGACCGTCTTCGTGTGGCCCATCACGGCGGCTCCCGGCAACGAGTACGGCACGGGCACGTGGTTCAACTGGGTGAAGACATATTCGGCACTTGCCGGCTGCTTGGGCTTCATGGCGCTGCGCTTCGTGAAGTGGCGCGGCGCGGACGGCACGACGCACCACCTGTACGAGAAGCGCTGGGCGCTGTGCTTTCCGCCGCTCATCCTGGCCGTCAACATCGCCGAGGCCGTCGTTCGCGACTTTCAGGTGTTCAGCTTCGGCCTGTGGCAAGGCGGCGTGGTCGAGAACCTGTGGACTATGTCGGGTCCCTGGAACATCATGAACGGCATTGCCGGTATCCTCAACATCGTCACCATCTGCGGCTGGTTCGGCATCTTCATCTCGAAGGATTCGTCGAAGGACATGATCTGGCCCGACATGATCTGGGCGTGGATCATCGCCTACGACCTGTGGAACTTCGCCTATACGTACAACTGCATCTCCGACCACTCGGCCTACGCCGGCCTCGCGCTGCTGCTGGCGTGCACTATCCCCACGTTCTTCATCAAGAAGGGCGCCTGGTTGCAGCATCGCGCGCAGACGCTGGCGCTGTGGATCATGTTCGTGATGACCGTTCCGCAGTTCGCCGATGTGCTGGCGCCCATTCCCACCACGCACAACCCTACGGCGTTCTTCGCGGTCAGCTTCCTGGCGCTTGCGTCGAACGTGGCGTTGGCGGCGTACCAGTTCCGTAAGATCCGCAAGCTCAAGTTGAACCCGCTCAAGGACGAGCTGTACGCCGACACGAAGTCGTATCAGGAGCTCGAAGAGGCAAACCGCTAGAGAACCCCGTATAATGGACGCCAAGCGTAATCGTTGCGCGCGGCGTCCATGCGCGCCTGAACGCAGGAGGGCGCGATGCGGCTCGACAAAGAGAATCAGGGAATCCGCCCGCCGGGGCGCGAGCGTTCTGCGGTCGAAAGCAGGAGGCTCGGCGGCCCGGCGGGCGAGATCATGCTGGCGGCGCGCACGTTGTTCGAACGGCGCGGGGTGGGGAAGACCACGGTGAAGGACATCGCCGCCGAGGCGAACGTCACGCGCGAGCTGGTGTACTACTACTTCGAGAACAAGCAAGCCGTCATCGATGCGGTCATCGACGATTATGTGGAGGACCTCGTGGAAAGCGTGCTCGTGTGGAACGAGTCGCGCGTGTTCGGCGACACGGCAGGGTCGCTGCGGTCGTGCATCGCGGCGTTTCGCCGTGCACTGTACGACGCGAACGGGCTTCGGCCCCTGATTCGCGTGTTGGAGGAGCTGGGCGTGCGCGACGCCCTCGACGTGCGCCCGGTGCGCGAGACGGGGGGTTGCCTACGCGGTCGGGGGCTGGTCGCATACGCCGAGTACCATCAGGTCGAGATCGAATTCGTATACGAGATGTTCTGCGTGGTGATCTTCGGGCTGGTAGGCCTCGTGAAGATCGACCCCGACATCAGCGACGAGGCTCTCATGAAGGTGGTGGAGCAGACGCTGCACCTCGACATGGAGCCGCTTGCGCTGGATGTCTCGGCCAAGCGGCAGGACAGCGCATCGGTTTAGGCACCCCCCCCCCTGTTCTTTTAGATGACGCCAAAATCGTGTATTCATCTGCGACTACGTTCAGCGCGTGGAGATCGCGTGACCGTTACCCGGTCGTGCTATAGTTGTTGCGAATTCGTTGTTCGCTGCGGTGCCGAATCGTCAAAATACGAGCATGAGAGTCAAGCATGAGGCATACGCGGCGGATTCGAGGAGGTTTTGCATGACTGATTTCACGCGCGGCCTCGATCGCCGCACGTTTATATTTGGCGCGGCTGCCCTGGGTGCGGCCACGCTGTTGCGGCCGACGCTCGCTTTTGCCGAGCCCACGTCCGCAGACAAGTTCGCCGAGGCCGATTCCGTTCGCGCTCGCATCAACGAGATGCAGGAGCAGCTGACCATCGCCGGTGAGAACTATTACAAAGCGCTCGACGAGCACGAAGCGGCCGTCCAAGCCGTTGCCGACGCCCAGGCGCGCATCGACGAAGCGAACGCCCAGATCGCCGAGTTGCAGGACAAGCTGAGCAAGCGGGCGCGCAGTATGTATCGCAGCGGCCAGACCACGGCGCTCGACGTCATCTTGGGAGCCACGACGTTCGAGGAATTCGCCACAAGCTGGGATTTGCTGAACGATATCAACGACAACGATGCCGCGATGGTGCAGCAGACGAAAGACCTGCGCGCCGAGGTGGAGGCGGCGAAGATCGAACTCGAAAAGCAAGAGCGTATCGCTGCCGAAAAAGCCGAAGAGGCGGCGCGCATCAAAGCTGAGGCAGAGCAGACCATCCAAACGCTGGAAGCCACGCTGCAACAGCTTGACGCCGAGGCTCAGGCGCTGCTGGTCCAGGAACAGGAAGCGGCACGTGCTGCCGAAGCTGCCGCTGCGGCAGCCGAGGTCAAGCGCACGTACGCCTACAGCACGCCGAGCGCGTCCATCCCGTCCCAGGGCTCGGTGGTGGACTACGCGCTGTCGCGCATCGGCTGCCCCTACGTGTGGGGTGCCGCCGGTCCGAACGAATTCGACTGCTCCGGATTGGTGACGTGGGCATACGCTCAAGTGGGTATTTCGGTGCCCCATCAGACCGAGTCGATGTACTATGCCGCCGCCGCGCGTTTGCCGGTCTCCGAAGCGCAACCCGGCGATGTGCTGTGGATCAGCTACGGCGACGGGTACAACGGACATGCTGGCATCGCCTGCAATGCCGGGGGCACGCACTACGTTCACGCCCCCACGTTTGGCGCGCGCGTGCGCGATACCGATCCGCTGAGCTGGGCCGGGTTTACGCATGCGCCCCGATTCGCATAAGAAGGAGAACCAAGTGACCACGCTGTTTGTGAACGCGTGCATGCGCGGCGAGGCATCGCGCACGCTCGCGCTGTGCCGCGAATACCTGGAGCGCTTCGACGACGTCGTGGAGGTTGACGTTGCGGCGCTCGATCTCAAGCCGTTCGACGCCGATCGTGTGGCGTACCGTACGGAGAAGCAGAGGGCAGGGGAGTGGGACGATCCCATTTTCAGCCTATCGCGCCAGTTCGCGGAAGCCGACGACATCGTCATCGGTGTGCCGTACTGGGATCTTTCGTTTCCGGCTGCGTTTAAAACGTACCTTGAACATGTCAGCGTGTGCGAGTTGACGTTCCATTACACCGAGGACGCGCGCTGCGAGGGCATCTGCAAAGCGAAGCGCATCACGTACATCACCACGTGCGGCGGCTTCGTAGAGGGTGCAAACTTCGGTTACGAGTACATCGTTGGCATCGCCAAGATGTTCGGCATTCCCGAAGTCCGCTTCGTGGCGGCCGAGGGGCTGGACATCGTGGGCATCGACGTCCAGGAGCAGATGGACAAGGCTCGCGCCCAGATGGCGAAACTCGATTGAGCGAGTCCGGCAAAACCTATGCAGGGGGACCGACGGTTTCTCGTCGGTCCCGATTTTCGCATCCAGAGGGGTTCGATGACGGCTTGTCCATCATCGCGGTATCCATTATGGTGCAGCGCGCTCTCAACTGCGTGGATCCTCGACTTGTCGACCACGGGTTGCGGGTGGCCGCGGTGCTCGATGCCATGCTGGAAGCGAAGGGCGTGACCGATCCAACGCAGCGCCGCGCAGCGTACCTCGTGGCGTTGCTGCACGATGTAGGCGCCTATCGCACGGAGGAAATCGACCGTATGGTGGCGTTTGAAACGGAAAGCGTGTGGGAGCCCTCTTCTTACGGATATCTGTTCTTCAAGGAGCTTACGCCGCTCGGCGCCTGTGCGGACGTGCTCCTGTTCCACCACCTGCCTTACGATCGGTTCACCGACCAAGATCCGTACGTAAAATTCCTGGCCGGGGCCGTGCATGTGGCCGACCGGGTGGACGTGTTGCTGCTGGAGCGTCCTCAAGCGGATGTCGTCGAGGTAGAGCGTCTGCTGGCTGCATCGCGACCTGGCGCGTTCTCGCCCGAGGCGGTCGCCCTGTTTTTCGAGGCGCAGCGGCGTTTCGACGTGCTCGCCCGTCTGAGGAGCGGTGTGAAACAGCCTGACCGCTCGCATATCGTGGACGATCCGGACGGTACCGGTTCGGCGTCTTCGTTCCTCGACATGCTCGTGCATGTCATCGATTTTCGCAGCCGGCATACCGTCACCCACACGGTGACCACGGCATGGGTTGCCTATGAGTTGGCGTTGCGCCTGATCGGCGACCAGCGCGCGGCTGCTCGCGTGTACACGAGCGCGCTTGTGCACGATGTGGGCAAAATCGGCATTCCGCTGTCCATTTTGGAGAAGCCGGGGAAGCTCGATGACGAGGAAATGAAGGTCATGCGGACGCACGTGGAGCTGACCGAGGATATTCTCGAGGGTTGCATAGAGCCCGTGCTGTTGCAGGCGGCTGCCCGCCATCACGAGAAACTCGACGGATCGGGATATCCGCGCGGTCTTCATGCGGCTGAATTGTCCATGCCCGACCGCATCATAGCCGTGGCCGACATCGTGAGCGCGCTCGTGGGCACGCGTAGCTACAAGAAGGCGTATCCTAAGGAGAAGGTGCTCGAGCTGCTGGCCTGGCACGTCGAGACCGGCAAGATCGATTGCATCGTGGTCGAGACCATGACGCGCGACTACGATGCCATCATGTTGTCGGTCGCCGCAGCGTGCCAGCGAGTGGCTGCCGCGTATGAGCGCGTGCAGAGCGCTTATGCGCTGATGCTGGGAAAACTGAAAAGGTGGCAAGCTGAAAACGAGGGGAGAAGCGCATGAAGAGCCTGTTGATCGTAGTGGACTATCAGAACGATTTCGTGGACGGATCGCTGGGCTTTCCCGGTGCCGAGCTTCTGGAGGAGCCCATAGCCGCGAAAATCGAAGAGTACCGCAGCGCGGCGGACGTGATCGCGTTCACGTTCGACACGCATCGTTGCGACTATTTGGAAACCCAGGAAGGGCGCAACCTGCCGGTGGAGCACTGCATCGAGGGCGCGCCCGGACACGCGCTGTACGGGCGCATCGCCGAGCTCATCCGTCCGACGGACGAGGTGTTCGAGAAGCCTTCGTTCGGTTCGGCAGACTTGTTCGAATGGTTGCGCGCAGCGCCGCCGCCGTTCAAGAGCATCGCGCTGGTGGGCCTCGTGTCCCACATCTGCGTGATCTCGAACGCCGTGCTGGCGAAAGCGGCCTGCCCCGAGGTGCCCGTCATCGTGGACGCCGCCTGCACCGCTTCGTTCGACGACTCCCTCAACGAGAAGGCCCTCGACGTGCTGGAGGGCCTGCAGGTCCAAGTGACCAACCGCCAACCCAGGCTGCGGCGGCCGTCGGGCCGCCACAGCTGTCGGACTTTCGTTTACGCCAACGCCTCCACGTCGGCTTCCGTGACGGGGCTCTTGGATTCCAGCTTGCCGCCGGTGGCTGCCTGGATGCCGCAGATGCGCCCGGTCATGATGCAGTGCCCGGCCGACATGCCGCCCTGGTACATCGACCAGTCGGGGCTGCCGCACAGCTGGCCGGCGCTGAACCCGGTCACCCAGAGGTTCGGGATGACTTCGCCGTCCGTGCGAAGCGCCTGGTAGTTCTCGTTCACGGTGACGCCGGCGCACAGCGCGGACACGCGCACGTGCTTATGGATGCCCCAGAACGGCGCCTTCTCGATCTTCTTGAGGTACTTCGCCTGCTTGCCGAAGTCCGCATCGAACCCGGCGTCGACCATCTCGTTATAGCGCGCGACGGACTTCTTGAGCGCATCGGCGGGGATCTCCAGCTTCGCCGCAAGCTCGTCCAAGGTGTCGCAGCAATACGTGCCGATGAGGCTTTCGATGACGTTCGCGCCGCTTTCGGCCGAGCGGTCCATCTTCACGTCGGGCATGTACACCTGGATCTTTTCCTTGTCGGTGGGCTTGCCGCCCCACTCCGTGACCTGCTCGACGTAATCGTCGTCGAAGATCTGGGAATACCAACCCGGTTTCGGCTGGTTGCGCAGCACGCAGTTCACTTCCTCGAACACGCAGTCCTCGTTCATGAAGCGTTCGCCGTCCTCGTTCACGAACAGGAACGGCTCGTCGAACATGGGGCCGGAGTCGAAGTCGTGCATCATGTGGGAGTGGCCCACGGGCACGAACCCGGCGCCCACGGCCATGGACATGAGGATGCCGTCGCCGGTCTTGTTGCTCTGCTTGCGGTCGAACTCCTTCACGTCGGGGCAATAACGCTCCACGAGGCTCTGGTTGTTCTGGTAGTCGCCGGTGGACAGGATGACGCCCTTCGTGGCGTTGAACTTGATGTAGGAGCTGCCGCTTTTGCCGATCACGCCGGTCACGGTTCCTGATTCGTCGGTGACCAGCTGCACGCCCGGCGTCGAGTAGAAGAACTCCACGCCCTTGCTGGCGGCCAGCTCGGCCAAATGCTCCACCATCGTGCCGTTGTTGTACGGCTTCGGGCCGAACATGATGCTGCGGCGCGCGCATTTGCTGCCGTCCTCGTATTCGGTCACGGCCGTGGGACGCACCGTGTAAGGCGGGAAGCCCGCTTCGGCCGTGCGCACCTGCGTCCAGCGGATGGCCTCGCCCGAGTACTTGCAGTACGTCTCTGCCAGCTTGCGGTCGGCGCGCCAGCGGCAGTCCTCGAGGTAACCTTGCAGGTAGTTCATCACGCCCTGCTCGTCGCTTTGGTCGAGCAGCACGCCCGAGCAGGTGCCGCCCTGGGCGATGGGCTTCGACTCCTTCTGCAGCACGGCGACGGTCGCGCCCTCCTCGAGGGCGCTCAGCGCGGCGGGCACGCCGCCCGTTCCCGCGCCTACCACCACGACGTCGAACGTCTTCTCTTCGGCGATGTCGGTGATGGGCTCGACGATGACGGGCGATTCCTCGAAGTCGCTCGCCTGGAGCCCTTCGGGAAAGCTCGATGCCGCCTCTTCGACTTGGGCGTCGGAAGCGGCAGGCGCGCAGCCTGCAAGCCCTGCGCCCGTGGCGACGATGCCGGTTGCGAGCGCCCCCTTCAGAAAGTCTCGACGATTCAGTTCCATTGCTCCCTCTCCTTTCCTTGATGCTCGTGCGCGCTTGGATGCGGGCTTTGCGCCGCATGGGAGGGATGGGCGGCCCTCGGCCTGCATCCAAGCTTGTTCGAAGCTACCAAGCGAGGGCGGGTTTTTCCTCCTACAAACGGTATGAAGTTGCAGGCGGGGAGGCATCTCATCCTGGTTTTCTGATATAAACGTAGGCAGGGAGGAAGGGGTCTTATGGGTTCGATTCGTTCTCTTTTCGCGCGAACGCCCGGAATCGGCTGGGCGGTCGTCGGGTTGGCATGCGCGCTCAGGGTGCTGGAAGTCCAGCGCAGGCCCGTCGCCCGGGTCGGGAGCTTTTCCAGGTTCGCGCCGCTTCCGTACGCCGTCGAGGCGGCGGCGATGCTGGCCATCGTCGTTCTGTACCGGGTGCGCGGCGCGCTGCGCGTGAGCGACCTTCGCGCGGTGCGGGTTACGGTCGCCCTCTTGTCGGCGGCGGCTACCTGGCTTCTTCTGTATTCCCCCTTGGCCGACGACGGCTTGGCGCTGGCCGCGCTCGTGTTGTACCGGGTGGCGACGGGGCTGCTGCTGGTCCTCTGGGGCGAGCGGCTCGTGCCGTTGGGCGCGCGTCGCACCGCCTGCGCATTCGCGGCCGCCTGCTTGCTGTCCGGGCTGCTGACCATGGTTCTCGCGCTGTTCTCGGGCGAGGTGGCGCGCGTGCTGCTGGGAGCGTTGCCGGTGGCGGCCGGCGGGCTGTTCGTGCTGTACCGGCCGCTGGTGGGCAAACGTCGGGCGAACGACGAGCTCGATCAGCCGCTTCCCCGCTTCGCCTGCTCGACTTTGAAAGACCGCGTCGTCGCGGTCAGCCTGGTCGCGCTGCCGCTTCTGTGCCGGGGCCCGATGGTCACGTCGCAGTCGTCGTGGATGGGGTTGCAGGGCGATGCCGTCATGGCGGCGTTCATCCAGGTGGCCATCGGGTGCGGCATCGTCGCTGCGGGGCTTATCGCCCTGCTCGTCGTGAAGCGCGTTTGGAACCGCAGCTTCATCCTGGTGTACGAGCTGTTCGTGCTTCCCGTGACGTTCGTGTCGTTCTACACGTCGCAGGCCTCGGGGGATCTGTGGTTCTTGCACATTGTCGTCGTGGGTTCCACGTACATGGTGACGTTGTTCTACGTCATGATGACGCCGTTTCGGTTCCCGAAGGGCGCGCGTAGGGGGAACTCGTCCGCGCCTTTGCTGTGCTCGTTCGCCTTCATGATAGCCATCAGGGCCTTGTTCGTCGGGCTTCATGCGTCCCTGTCCGCGTCGCTGTACGCGAGCTTGACGGTGGTGGTCGTGCTGGCGACGTTCGCGGCGGGAGGGGCTTTGTCGTTTTTGATCATGCAGCGGCAGGCGACGCGGCGGGAAGCGGGCGAGGCCGCCGCGGCCGAAGCGGTTCGCGCGGGGCTCGAAGAGCGTTGCGCCGCCGTCGCCGCCCGCTTCGACCTGACGCCGCGCGAGCGCGAGATACTGGGCTACTTGGCACGCGGCCGTACAGCCAAGTTCATCGCCGAAGAGCTGGTCATTTCCGAGAACCCCGCGTGGGCCCACATCCAGCGCGTCTACGCGACAACCGGTGTCCACTCCAAACCAGCGCTCATGCGCGTCGTCGAGCCGCACGGAAGACGCCGCTAAAAACGAACAGAGACCCGGCTGCGGGAGGGCGCCGGGGCCCCCGGGGAGGGTGACGGTGGTGCGGGCCTACTTGGCTTGGGCGTCCCACGCTTCGAGGCTTGCGGCGTTTCGTCCTGCGATGCGGCCCCACACCATGTTCTCGGCGTTGTTTCCGCCCGAGATGCCGTACGTGTGGCCGGCCATGTTGCCGAAGCATCCGGCGGCGTACAGGCGCGGGATGGGCTGGTCGTTGCAATCGACGACGTTCGCTTCGGTGTTCTTTTTCGGGCCGCCTAGCGTGGAGCAGCCGCCGGGGTACAGGGGCCAGGCGTAGAACGGGCCGTCGAGCGAGACGGGCGCGAGCGTGTCGGCGGTTCGATCGAATGCAGGGTCGTTTCCTTCGTCGCAGTATGCGTTGTACGTTTCGAGCGTGGCTTGAACCGATGCGGCGTCCGGGGCGTTGTCGACGGCGGCCATCTTCGTGCAAAGCTCTTCGAGGGTGTCGGCTTTGATGATCCAGCCCTTTTCGATTTCGGTTTGGTTGTCGACGCTCCAACCTTCGAATCCTCCGCACTCGCTGGGAATGTCTTCGAGTGCCATGCCGATGGCGGTGGAACCGCCGGGGGTGTTCAGCACACCGCCCTTCACGGCACCGAGCGGCCCGGCATCGATGACTTCTTGGCCGGCGATCACCCAGGTGGGAATGCGCTCGAAGTCGGCGAGCGTCGAGTCGTTGAACTTTTCGAATTCGTGCCATCCCACATGCGGGCTCAAGAACGTGGACTCGGCGATCCACCGCTTGCCCAGGCGGTCGAGCATCACGTAGTTGTTCGCGCCCGGCGTGACCGTGAACGCGTACGGCCACTCGAAGTCTTTGAAGTAGGCGTTGTACGAGCCGATGATGTTGTTCATATGCCACAGCTGCGCGCCCACGTTCTGCACCATCTTGATGCCGTCGCCCGTGTTGAACGGCCAGCCGTAGAAGCCGCTCATGGGGTAGCATTTGCAGTATTCGTTCTTGAGCTCGTCGTTCAACTCGAATCCGCCCAGCGTCATCACCACGCCTTTGCGCGCTTTGACGGCTTTCGGTGCTTCGTCGTCGCCGATGAGCGTGTAGCAGCCG
>ENA-OQKY01001862-OQKY01001862.1-human-gut-metagenome-genome-assembly--contig:-NODE-1862-length-10413-cov-12.589831_pt1 | contig 10413 bp, 12 predicted proteins | sample MGYA00242652_ERZ504805 | MGnify/ENA primary metagenome ERZ504805 (study PRJEB26092, sample SAMD00036400) | human gut metagenome | host: Homo sapiens | study: EMG produced TPA metagenomics assembly of... | reverse complement strand
TGCTATGTTGCATCAAGTTTTGATGAACGGAACAAAAAATGCGGATATGGAGTAATTATGAAAGAAGAATGCAGACCAATTGATATTATAAGCGGTTTTACAGAAGAATCATGGCAGATAAAGAGCTATCAGGTTGGAGGATATCTGATAGGGGTTTTGAAAGGAATTCAATATGCGATAGATAATAATTATGATGAAGTCGCGATTTTTTACAATTTTGAGGGAGCAGACAAGTATACAAAAATAAGAAACAGTGAAGGATTATCGGAAGTGGTAAAAACATATCTTTCAGGTTTTAAAGATCTGGAGCAGAAGATTGATATAAAGTTTGAAAAGGTTAATATGAACCTGTTTATTCCAAGAACAAATTTACAGCGAGCATATAAGATATCCAGAAAAGCAACGCAGGAAGAATTTGATGAATTCCATATACTTCATAAACGTTAAATTAAAGTTGCTGATATAACTTGAGAATAACTTTAAGAGATTTAAGGGGGAGATTATGAAATGATTGAAAATTTAAAAGGCGAATTGTGGAAGCAGTATCGAGATACGGATTATTATTTTTCGTCATACGGTCGTGTAAAGCGAAAATACAGGAACAACGTTCGACTTTTGAAGCCGTATAAGATCAGCTGTCGAAAAAGCTCAGATCGATGGGTAATAAAAGTTTATGGGAAAGAAACATCAGTTACACGATCTGTATACGAGCTTTTTATTGGTGTGATTCCTGACGGATATACTATTGTTCATAGAAACATGGTTCAAAGCGATAACGCTGCAGTCAATCTAAAAGCAGTATCAAGAAATGAGCTTGGTGTCTTGTATGGAGGTCGTACACGAATGCGTAAACTTGTATACGATATAGAAAAAAACTGTTTTTATAAGGGAACAAGAGAAGCAGGTAAAGCTCTTAACATAAGCAGGCAGACAGTGAGTGACTACTGCAACGGAAAAGTAAAAAAACCAATGTTTAAGCTTAGATGGGCAGGTTCAGATGAATAAAAAATAAATTGAAGATAACTAAGCATAGAAAGTATAAATGCATGTATTTATACTTTCTAAAGAGAATTTGATGAAAGGAAAAGTATATGATTGACAGTTAATAAAGTCAACATAAATATACCAGGAATAAAATATGGGATTATTAGACAGTATGACAAAAGATTTAGGTATGACAGTACGGGTTAATATTGATGATGTGAGAATAAACTGCTTAAATGAAGCAATTTATGATGATGCAGAAAATGAATTTATCACCGCTTTGATGAATTCTATTCGTAGAGACGGTCAATTTGAAAATGCTATTGCCTATGCAAGTGATATAGACAGAAACGGGGTAAAAGACGGGCGTAAATATACTCTGCTGGGCGGTAATACTCGTTATCTGGCAATAAGCAGACTACGTGAATCTGGTGAAGGAGATGGATATATAAATATATCTGTTGTAAATAAACCCAGCTCTACAAGAGAAGAACTTGAAATGATAGTTAAAAATAACATTCAGAGAAAAAAGAAACCTGAAGAACGTTTTCATGAAATTAAAATCATGGAAAAAATATATGAATTAATCGATGAAAAACCTGAAGGAACTAAACGTGACTGGATCGGGCATCAGCTGGGGATATCTGGACGATATGTTGATAAACTGATAAAACAGTTTACTGCACCGAAGGTACAGTCAGATGCTGAAGAGAATAGGACTGATACTGCTGAGGCAGAAGTAATTGAAGGTCAAACCTCATTTGAGGATTTCGGACTTGAAACAGCTGAAGGTGAAGATGGAACAAGTTCCATCATAGAAAACGAAGAATACAGTATAACTGAAAATGCCAATGGTGCGTTAACGAATGAAGATATCGGTAAGATGCTGAAAAAAAATATCAGTCAAATGAAAAAAACCGCAATCGCTGCTGAAGAAATTGGGCTGTATGAAGTAAATGAATTACTGGATAGACTTTCGTCTGAAATTGCTGAATTAATAGATGTTTTATAATAATAAATTAAATGAAATAAGGAGAAGACCAATGTTAAGTAAAAAAGGAAGATTACTGTATGCTTTACATACAGTAAAAACATTATTTAGAGATGCAGGTATTGAAAATGCCAAGGTAGAAGTAGAATTAAAGGATGGAACTGTTGAAACAATTGACTGTATGGAAGAAATAGAATTATTTATTACAGATTACATAAATGGAGATAATAATTTTAATCCTTCTGAAGAAGATTAGATTGAGGTATTCTATATGGGAAGATTTTATAAAGCTTCAAGCGGACGCATTTTATTGATTGAAAATGATGAGAAATTAACACAGGAAGAAGTTGATCTTGCTGACGAACTTCAACAAATTGCATTTCCAGATGAATGGAAAGATCAAAATCCTAATGATAAAAGAGGACTAGACTTGATCTTGTTTATGCAATGGGGGATAAATTTAAATGATAAAGGAAAAAGAGTTGTTAGAGGATATTAATAGCTATATAGATCAATACATGAGTGAATTGACTAAACAGCAGGCAAAGAGCATTTTGGATAATCTGTCTTTTATTTATTATAAAACAAAAAGTCTAATAATAGAACTTGAAGGTATGGAAAACAGCCACGAAAAGACGATTACAATAATTAAGAATTATCTCAAATACCTGAAAGATTTTAGATTGCCAGATATGAATGAATCTAAAGGCTACTGGAAACCAATAGGAAAATCTGTCTGGTGGATTGATTTAGTTTATTTTTTAAACAGATCTGGTAATGAATTTGAAGTAGAACTTAATGATCTAATCAAAAAAATTAAAAATTCTTATAAAAAAGGTGGATAGGACAATGGCAATAATTGAAATTACGATAGCATTAATTGGTGTGAACATGTTATTTACTACACTTATGATTATAAAACTTTTTCAAACAGTCATATTCACATATTTCAATTTACGAATTAAATAGACCGCAATCAACCACGGGTATATAGGGTTGATAGAAAGGAATATAAAAAATGAGCAATAAATTAAGACTACAAATTACAGAAAGATATAAACGAAATGTATTTATAAATGTAGTTGTTCCAGAGGGGAGATTATATGAATTTGATTGTATTTTAGATAACTATGAAAATTCATACAACGATTACCAAACACTGATTGAAGAATTATCTGATAAAGGTTTTAAAATATTATTTGTTGATGATAACAAAATATTTGAATTTGAAGAAACACATGACATTGACTACTCGTTTATCAATGAATGTGCTAAATAAGATTTATAGATGGTTAAAGGACTGTCAAATATTAAAATTGGTTTTTAAAATAATAAGCGAGAGTACGATTGGATAATCTTTTGGAAAACTAAATGAGAATTTTTTTCGAGCAAATCAAGAAATAACACATATGCTGGAATTACAATTACTTGCCGAGACTTAGAAATGTTTAAGCATCAAATCATAAAGAACAAATTAGTATGATTTGCACACTAACACTTTCAGAAGATTATTCTTGTGTTAAACGTTGGTCATTGAAGAGATGTGTGTAAGTGATATATTACTCATATACATCTCTTTTTATATTGAAATATGTTATAATTATGATAAACAGTTTTAGTGTTCATTATAATTATTGGGAGGTATTTAATGTGGGGAAAATAAACAATTTAGACGCAAAAAATGCATATTATAAAATCAAGGGATTCAAAGATAAATCCGGAAAATATTACAAAACATTATTTCATTTACATACTCCTGAATCATATGATTATGAGCTTTTTAAAGGAAGAGAGGGTTTTTCATATCAACAAGCAGGACATGATGATTTATATAATATCTGTGTAGAAAAGGGGATCTTGCCTAGTGATAGTAATTATGCTTCTTTTAATAAGGTTGGAGTAGATGAAGGTATTTATAACACTTATAAAGAGGCCTTTTCGTTTCTTTTGCTTGTTAATGAGTTGGCAATTTCAAATATAGATATTGCAGTAATAACTGATCATAATACTATAGATGGATATAATAAAATGGATAGGGCGATAGCTAACTTAAAACACCTTAAAGGGAAATACTACCGATATCCGACAATATTATTAGGTATCGAAGTTTCTTGTGCAGACAACAATCATGTTGTTGGTATTTTTGATAAAAGTAATGAAAAATGTATAGATAAACTTCGCCGTTGGCTAGATTTTAATGTCTATAGTTTTGAAGCAGGAACCGTATTAACCAGTATGGAGGTAATGAAATTTTTTTATTCAATTGGTGCATTTACATATATAGCACACCTAAATAGTGCTGATATGATACAAAAAAGCCATTATTTAAGTGGTGCATACAAGAAAGAAATATTAAATTCAAAGTATTGCAAAATAGTAGGATGTTCCTCAATAGATAAAATAGATAAATTAAAAAGCGATTTATGGAAGTATTCCCCAAAAAAAGAGTATAAATTTATAATCGATAATGATTCACATTGTTTAGAAGACGTTAATAAAAACCAAATGTGGTTGAAAGGTTCTTCAAAAAATCTTCAAATGTTAAAAGAAGCTTTATTCAATTACGATATATCTGTTTCTTTAGATTTTGAGTATAATACTCATAAGCGACAATACATAAGCGGAATGTATATTCAAAACAATGATGCATTTTTAGTTACTAAAAAAGGCCAAAAAAAGGATGGATTTGTAATTAAGTATTCCCCATTTTTAAATTGTCTAATTGGTGGACGTGGTACAGGTAAAAGCACTGTTATTAAATTTATGGAATATATATTGAATCAAAATTGTGAATCTTTAGAAATGTTGAATTTTATATGTTCACATGGTCATATGTGGTTACTATATGTGTATGAGGAAGAAGAGTATATTATTGAAATGCAGAATCCTACTAAAGAGAAGGAATTTACTTCTAATTCTGATATTTTAAGTTATTTTGACATTAACAGGAGAGAATATTATTCATATAAACCTTCAGATTTTAAAGATAATATAGTAAAAAAATATGCATATGAAAAAAACTTAAGTATATATAGAGTAAATAAAAAGAATAACAATATTATTTTGATATCAGTTGACCATAAGAAAAAATATCTTGATAAATTTTTTGATACTTCTTATTCTGTAAATCAATTAGTTAATACAGCTTCCAGTGAGAAGATGAACTCATTTATTTTTTCAGTAATGTTTAATAACAATAAACTAAAAAACGCAAATAATATTATCCGCATTAGAAGTGTTAATGGATTAGCAAAATTAATGATAGAGGCAGAAAATATTTTAAGAGAAAGAAAAAAACAAGTAATGCAGGTAATAGATGAATTTAATAAAAAAATGAACAAGAAAAATGAAATTTTACGAATTGTTTATGATCAGAATCAATTTGTTACATTTCCAGAATTCGCAATATGGCTTGGTATTTCTGAAAATAGACTAAATTCGATGTATAAAATTAATAATGTTAGATACAACATAAAAAATAAAAACGTGATTGATTTTCTTGAAATGTTATTTGATAAATATGGGTTATTTGAATTCTTCAATAAAATGATTGATGGTACAATTAGTGAGGATAGTATCTTGGATTATACTGAAGAAAAAAGTTTTGAGACAATTAATAGTGGTTATACAACAGTAACTCGAGAAAATGAAAAAGATTTACTCTCATTGATCTCCAATAAAATAATCAGAACTAGTAATATAACAAATATAAGGAACTATTTAAGAAATTATATTGAAAATAAAGAATCTTTCAGCATTGAGTTTAATATCAATAGTAAAACAGGTATTCAAGGTGTTAATTTTAAGGATATTAGAGTATTATCACTGGGACAAAAAGTTGTTGCAATGATTGATTTTATCCTAGGATATAGTGAATATTCTGGTGATTTTAGACCACTGATAATCGATCAGCCCGAAGACAATTTAGATAATCAGTACATTTATATTAATCTTGTTAAGCAGTTTAGAGATACAAAAGAAAAACGTCAAATAATATTAGCTACGCATAGTTCAACTATAGTAACAAACTCAATGTCTGACTTGGTCTGTGTTATGGATTCAAATGGTGAAAATGGTTGGATAAGAAAATATGGATACCCAGGAAACAAAGTAATAAAAAAAGAGATTATTAATTGTTTGGAGGGGGGATTAGAGTCATTTGAGCATAAGTTAGAAATTTACAAAGAAGTTTTAAATATAAATATATGAAGGACATGTGATATGATAAAAATATTTGATGAAAGTACATATCCAAATGATATTCTACAAATTAGAGATCAAGTTTATGCATTACCAATTAATATAAAAAATGAAATAATGGAAACAGAACATATTAGAGATTATATCTATAAGGAAATTAATAAAGTATCTATTATCCAAAATATTTACAAAACTTTGATAGTAAAATTAGATTCTTATTGTTTAATGCTTTACCATAATACAAGAGTATTGGATTGCAGCACTTTTAGAGACAATGGAATAATATTTTCTAATAATAAACGTCTTAATATTTTAAAAGGTAGTATGGAAAAATTAAATATTAATCTCGAAGAAGATAGCCATAAAAAGAAAATATCATTAAACAGAATATTAACAGCAATGTCAGCATGTATTGTTCCATTAATTCCGATGTTAATTGCTGGAGGAATGATAAAATCTTTTTTATCAGCACTGATTTACTTTAAATTAGTAACGGCAAGTGATCCAACAATCATTACTTTTACGTTTATTGCTGATGCATCTTTATATTTCTTACCAGTTGCCTTAGGATATACATGTTCGAAAAGATTTAAGATGAATCCTGCTGTTGGTATGTTTCTAGGTGGGATTTTGATTCACCCAACCTTAATAACAATGGTAACAAACAACGATTCTGGTTCTATTTTTAACTTGAGTATCCCTGCTTACTCATATAGCTCTACAATTTTTCCAATTTTTTTAACGATTGTAGTTGCCAGTCGTTTAGAATGGTTATTAAAAAAATATATTCCTAATTGTATCAAAAGTATTTTTGTGCCAACTTTAGAAATTATTATTATGTCGCCAATCATGCTATGCTTTCTTGCACCAATAGGTAATTATTTAGGTGTTTATCTTGGTGTGGGAGTTAAGTGGATATATGATATGTTTGGTCCGCTCGGTCCAGCATTATTTGCCGCTTTTTCACCGTTTTTAGTAATGACTGGAATGCATGCATGTTTATCTACTTATTCTACAAACGCAATTGCTACCACTGGTAAAGATATATTTGTTGGTGCAGCAGCGTTTATTCGTAATTTTAATCAGGGTATAGCAGCCTTAGTTGTGGCAATTAAAACAAAAGATATGAACCTAAGAGAGACAGCTATTGGATGCTCTGTATCAGCAATTTTTGCTGGTATTACTGAACCAGCCCTATTTGGAATAAATTTAAAATATAAAAAGCCTTTATATGCTGCCTGTGTTGGAGGATTCTTTGGTGGCCTATACGCTGGATTTATGGGTGTGGCAAGATATGCTTATGGTGGTTCAGGACTGTTTGGATTAACTGTATTTGTTGGAGAAAATCCAATGAATCTTGTTCATGAGGTAATTGCTATGATTATTGGCGGTGTTGTTACATTTGTTGTTGGAATGATCATTACTAAACAATCAGATATAGAAGAAGGAGAAATGAATAATGAATAGATTTCCAAATGATTTTTACTGGGGGGCTTCAACAGCTGCTAATCAATGTGAAGGCGCATGGAATATAGATGGAAAAGGCATCAGTATTGCTGATTGTTTAACAAAAGGCAGCATGACTGAACCAAGAAAAATTACACTGGATATTGATATGAATAACTATCAATATCCTTCACATACTGGAGTTGATTTTTACCATCGATATAAAGAAGACATTGCCTTATGTGCGCAAATGGGATTCAAGATGTTTAGATTATCTATTAATTGTACAAGAATATTTCCTACTGGTGATGAAGAAGAACCTAATGAATTAGGACTGCGTTTTTATGAAAATGTATTTAAGGAGTTAAAAAAATACAATATTGAACCATTAGTTACAATTTGCCATAATGACATGCCTGTTGAATTAACAAAAAGATATAATGGTTGGGCAAATCGAAAAATGATTGATTATTTTATTAAATATTGTAAAACGATATTTAAGCGTTATGATGGGTTGGTGACGTATTGGCTATTGTTTAATGAAATAAATATTATGACTAAACCAACTGGTAATTGGCATCATGCAGGTATATGTAACAAAGGAACTTTCGAATTTCCAACACAAATTGATGATATACAGTTGAGGTATCAAGCTTTACATCATTTATTTGTTGCAGGAGCAAAAATCATAAAATTAGGGAAAATGATTAATCCCAGTTTTAGATTTGGAACTATGGTAGCTGCGTATCTATATTATCCATATACATGTGATCCAAAAGATGTTTTTTATGCTTTTCAGCAAACTCAAATGCAGGGATATCTATGCACAGATGTAACCATTAAAGGAAAATATCCATACTATGCAAATAAGTTTTTTAAAGAAAATAATATTCGATTAAATATTAAAGAAGAAGATTTAAGACTATTGCAAAAATATCGAGTGGATTTTTTATCTTTTTCATATTATGGATCTAATACACTTTCAGCAACAAAAAGTGATGATAAGAATTGTGGGCATGGATTTAGAGGAATGGTAAACCCTTATGTAGAAAAAACAGAATGGAATTTCCCTATAGATCCATTAGGGTTAAGACTTATATTAAACAGTTTCTATGAAAGATACAATATTCCCTTATTGATTGTAGAAAATGGAATCGGTGCTACTGAAAAGCTTATAAAAGACGAAAATAATAATTATACAGTGAATGATAATTATCGTATTGAATATTTAAAGAAACATATTCAGCAAGTTCAATATGCAATTAATGATGGAGTTGATATTCTTGGGTACTTATCATGGTCTGCGTTTGACTTTGTATCATTGGGAACTGGAGAATTTAAAAAAAGATATGGATTTATTTTTATAGACTGTGATGATGCGGGAAAAGGATCTTTAAAAAGATATAAGAAGAAATCTTTTGAATGGTATGCAGAGCTTATCAAAACTAATGGAGAAAAATTAGAATAGTATATGGTAGAATGAAGCGGTATGTCTCTTATGACAACCGTTTTTTTTTTATATACAATATTCCACTCCAGATGATATAGGGTGAAAAGGCTTTAGCAGAGTTGTGATGCAAAACCTTCGTGATATAATGAAATTACGGATATCAATTATAATGAAAAAAGCACAAATGATAATTAGAAAAATAATACACAAAATACAAGAAGTGATAGATTTTAATCAGATAATTAATCAGAAAACGTTTTAGATTTATTATATTGATTTTTATGGTGGTGTCAAACAAGTATGAAAACTAGAACTGCATATCTTGTTCAATATCATAATCATATCCATCTCTTAGGCATATTATATTTACCTTTGAATGATCTAACATGATGGGTGGTTTATAACCCAGTGATTTATGATTTCTCAAGAAGTTAAAATATGTAGTGAATAGATGCATGAATTAATTCGCTTTATCTACTGTATAGAATCCATTTTTTACATAGTAAGGGAATTCAAATGTTCTATTAAGTCTTTCTATTTGATAGGACTATGCTTCTTTGATATTTCATCTTTGTTCTTCAAACCAATAACTTGATGAATATAGAAGTTAATTCCATTATTCCATTAAGTTGGAAATACTGTTAGACAGCTTTGTAGATAGGATTTCCATCTACAACTATATTAAAACCTTCTGGAGTAGCTTTAAACTTTCTGATAACTGAATAGAATGTTTGTATAGCACTAAAAATATCACGCTTCATATAGATGTTAAAAGCAACGATAATTTTAGATACACTATACCACATAAAGAAAATATATGCATGTTTACTTTTGATTTTAACGTAGGCTCCATCTCCACAATGATTTTTAGATAAACAATCATATTGATAATTATCTAACCAGGGTTCGGTATAAGGGCATGAGGTGTATAAAAGTGAATCAGAGAAAAGGTATAGTTTGTCATTTTTTAGATTTTGGATGTGATATAGTTTTGAATATGCTATTATTTATATTATAATGTGTCCTATTTTAATTCTATATTTAAAATAGCTTTGACTATATTAATAATAAATATTTTTTTAAAAATTTTTAGCAAATAAATTTGGTTAGTTTGTATTAAGGTTGTTAAAGTTTTTCGCTTACTGATAGCAAAAACAATATTTATTCAAATTTATAAAAATAAAAATATCAAAAAAAACAGTACGGCTAATGATTAAAGAGCTGTTGATATTATTAAAATATATGCGATAATATTAAACGGTGATTATTGTGAGAGACAGAGAAATTATAGCAAGAAACTTAATTAATATTATAGACGTGAAAAACTGTCAGTATTTTAGTC
>ENA-OQKY01001857-OQKY01001857.1-human-gut-metagenome-genome-assembly--contig:-NODE-1857-length-10439-cov-8.699088_pt1 | contig 10439 bp, 10 predicted proteins | sample MGYA00242652_ERZ504805 | MGnify/ENA primary metagenome ERZ504805 (study PRJEB26092, sample SAMD00036400) | human gut metagenome | host: Homo sapiens | study: EMG produced TPA metagenomics assembly of... | reverse complement strand
CGTGAGGTATATGGCTTAGATAAAACATTACGCGAGTAAACTCGCATAATTACACAGGTGATTTCCACTTCCGGACATCTGATTCCCAAATTTCCGGAAGTGCGATTTCATCGCACAAGAATATTCAACTGTGTGAGGGACAGCGGACACAGACGCATCCTTTCTTCATCGAAAGAAAGATATTTCATAACACTGGTATTATCCGTATGGCCAAGAAAATCCATTACCATCTGAATCCCTGCATTATTTCGTAAAAGGGTAGTTGCGAAAGTCCTGCGGAGCACATAAAAACCTTTGTTTACTACATCATACCGTTCCGGAAGAATACAGTAAAGCGAGTTGTTGCATATCTTGGTACTCATCCTGTCATAAGGTGCGTGATGATGGACGAAAACATATGGGCTGTCTGTTTCCGGTCTTCCTTTTAAAAGATACCGGTAAACTGCATTTCCGGCGGCCGTAGTTAGTGGAAGCGACAAAGCGTTCTGTGTTTTATGCTGGATGACAGATACCCTTCTGTTCTTCCAGTCGATATCTTTCATTTTTAAACGGACAACATCCGAGGCACGCAGTCCGAGTTCCAGCCCAACCGTAACAATCGCTGCTGTTCTCAGTTCCATTGGGGTGGAAGCTACATGACGGTACTCATGGATTCGTTGTATCTGATCGCCACCTAGAATGTCTGTGATGCCGGCAGAACGTGCACGTTCAGAAAAGAGTGCCTGGTGAAGTCCGGTCTGTAAAAGTTTCTGTTCCTCAAGATAATAAAGAAACTGTCTGATTACCGCGAAACTTGTAGCACGTCCATATGGAGTGGCATGTTCATCGGTAAGACTAAACAGACGGATATGGGCTATGGTCACTTTGTCAAAACCGTTTATCCCGTTTGTTATCAGGAAACGGCAGAAACGAAGACAACTGAACTTATAGTTTCTTGCTGTGGAATGACTCCGGAATTCGCGGATCAACCTGTCCATAAAGCTTTTTACAGGAATACGGCACCATTCCGGGAAGGTATCAAGGATATCTATCTTGTATGTATAGCGTGTTCCTTTAAGCACAATCCCTTCCTCCGTGTACTGTTTAAAAAGCCGCAGGATACGTCTCCAGTTTTTCCAAGAATTCCCCAGGGTTTTCTTGATCTCTTCAAACCAGATCCCGGCTATTTCAGGATGATAATCTAATCCGTATCTGTAAAGAAAAAGGTATAAAGCTTTGAGGATATGTGACGAACTTTTCAACTGGGTAGTACCGTATCCAAGATCCCGGAGGACTGTTTCAAAAGCAGAGATACGTTCATGAAACTCACAGGCAGAAAAAAGACTGCTTTTATTACGGAATTGTTCAAGAAGTGTCTGATGCTCTGATGAAAACAATTCCATACGGCCGACCTGAAAATAGATCCTGTCATCAAGCATTACACTCAGTTTCGCTGGTATTATATTAAGAGAAGCAAAAAATTCCAGCATGAATCTTGCATGGAGCAGATACATTTCCCTTGTATCTTTGGAACAATGAAAGTCTGTATGAATCAGCATATCAATCGCAGAAAAGGCAATCTCCTGTATCTCAGTTATTCCCTGCTCTGAAAGATAATACATGATTCTTGAACAGTGAACTTTTGCAATCTCAAACGATCTGTCTGTATATCTGGAACGACAGTTTTCAAGATACAGATTCAGGTAATACTTCAAAGAATTCGGAACTTTATCATAGGATGACTGGATCTGATAAAAAAGAGCATCTGATATGGAGCCAGTAGTTTGAAAAACAATTAACTGACTGATATACTGCCGCCAGAAATAACATTTTTGCCGATTATACTTCCCCTGAATGCTTGCAATCCATTGGTCTGCTGCTTCTTAAGAAAGATAAAGATTATTCTCTTTCAGATATTGGCCGAATTCCTCATAACATTGTTTGTGGGACAGCCGGCTTGAACTGCATTGTTTACGTTTGGTCAGATACGCTAATAATTGTTGCACTATGATGTTGTATTGGTTCATGAAACCACCTCCTATTTTTGATGGTTTCATTGTTCCATAAACTAATTTTTTTATCCTCATCTTTTTCAAAAAAGATACTGTAAAATCAATGTTTTTTACAAAAGATGAGGATAAAAATTTCATGTTTATAATCCACAGACAATGTAGATGTTTTCCAGACCGGATATATCGCCTAACACGGAAACTCCTTCAGAAGTTGAAAAGCTCTTGAAACCAGCGCCGGGTCAGCACCATTACAGATACGGATTGAAAATACCGAAGTGGTGATCTCAACTGTAGGGGTATTACCAGAGCGTATGGCATATGGCTGCGATATATCCTGAGGTTCAGCCGGCTGGTCATGGACAATAGAGACAGGGACAACATCCTGCTTTGGACGGGGTGTTTCTGAGTGGCCATAAGAAGGCAGAGGTATCTGGTCAGCTGCGATCTTACGGCACCGACTGAGCCAGTTATAAAAAGTGCTGGGAGTGATATCATTTTCACGACACCAGTCAGCATCTGTCATGCCGCTTTTGCGGCATTCATTGATAAGTCTAATCTGTTCCTGTAATGGGACACGAGGTTTGCGAGTAGCTGCCATAATATTTCCTCCATCTTGTAGTAATTTACTCTAATTGTAGATGGAAAAAGATTAGGGTGCAATCCGCATTATTATTTGGCGCTTACTTTCTAAATTGTAAAATGGCGCTTCTCATATGAACTTTTCATATGAGAAGCGCCATTTTCTTATCCTAAATTATTCCAGTTATTCACGCATACTCGCCAAGGTTCAAGGTCATCAGGACTATAGTAATACCCGCATTTGGCTTCTTTGAAATCTTTCATCCACTCAGCCAGGTCTATTTTACCAGTTTTTACACGTTTAGCGTAATCAATAGGCTCAACCATGGCTGTAAATGGTTCAAACTCTTTATCAGCATTTTGGTCCATGAATCCCTGTTCCTGAGTTTGAGCCCAGAGAACTGGGAGTGGCATACCGGCTTTTGTAGCAGCATAGCTCCATGTACTGTTTCTAAAGTTGATTTCACCAAAATAATAGGTGCCATCCTGATCGATAAGAAATTCTACTTCAAAAACACCTTCAAATCCAATTTCTGCAAACATACCTTTCAAAGCATTTTTAATATAATCATTGGTCATATTTTTGACTGTCATATATGGGCTGTAATAATCAGGCAGAAGATAGTTATATGTATTAACAATAGCAATAAGAACGTCATTACCTTTGTTGGCAGAGAAACCTTCCATGCAGTATTCATTTTGTTTTTCAATGTATTTTTGTACAAGTACTGTAGGTGCCTCTATGGATTTGTAGGCTTCCTCAAGTTCTTTTTCGGAATGGCAGATATGAACATCTGATTTCCAACCGCCTACATTAGGGGAAATAGATTTTGTGATGACAGGGTATTCAAGCCCTTCAGGAATTTCTCCACGCTTGCAAACTCTATTTTCCAGTACATTGAGGCCATGTTTTTTTGCCAACTCAAGAATATTATGTTTGTCCATAAATTCATTGATACGTCCTTGTTTTCCAGCATTGAAGAAGGTAAATTTATCTTTTAATTCATCATAGTGCAGATCCAGAAAACCAACGCCTTTATCATCTGAGCTGAAAAGAAATGGCTTTTTACCTGTTTCTGCAGCGACGCTGCCGTATTCTTTCATAAGGATATCATAACCTTCTTCAACAGTGTCAACATAATGACATTTAGATATGTATTTGCTGACAGAAGCAATTTTGGCCCGGCCTTTAATAGCAATGTAAACAGGCTTCACACCAGCTTCACCGAGACTTCGGATCTGGCCGAGCGGGTTATAATGTTCGATGGCCATAACAATACATAAATGATCTTTCCACATAATTGATTTCTCCTTTTAGTTTGCTTTTTTACTCATTTTTGTTTTAATATCATAAATAATCATAAAGAACACCAGAATAAATCCAAGATATCCGTTTAATCCGTAAAGAACATTGATAAGTCCTTTGTAAGGAACAAAGCAGGCAATGATACATCCAAGAATACCGCCGATAATTGTAATGATTTTATATTTAGAAGTTCCTTCTTTTGAAATTTTTCTAATACCCGTCCACAGCAGAGGAACGGCGGAAGTGTAAATTCCGGCACAAATGATAATGGCAAATAACTGTGCTAAAACAGGTGAAACCTGACCGGCTAAGACAAGTGCAGGAATATCGGCAGCAGCAGTAGTATCGATGTGCCCAATAAGTGCTAAGCAACAGATGGAAGCTGCACCGAAAATGAATATTGTAGATAACAGCATACCGAGATTAACATTTTTAAGCTTATTTTTGGCGCCTATTTCTGCAAGGAATGCAGCAAACCATAAAATAACAAATCCCCCATAAGAAGCACCGGAAGCAAATGGGTTGCCGTTGCCAACCTGTTGCATGACATCTGAATAAGTTCCGGCATCTACAGCAGCAAGATTTTGTGCATAATTAGGAGCACCACTGATTGCAGTAACGATAGATACAAGAAGAATCATAATGATGATAACTGGTCCAATTTTGCTCAATGCATTCAGAATGCCATCCAGGCCAAATACAACTGTACAGATAACGGCGATAGTTAAGATGACGGCACCGATTCCGACGGGAAGTCCCCACTGTTGAGTCATCGTTGAGCTGGCACCACCGCACATAACAACAAAACTCATATAACAGAAAATGGCAGAAAAATAATCAAAAAATACAGAGGCAATCTTGCCAAATTTTTTGCCAAATACACCACAGTAAGTGCCAAAAATATCACCGCCGCGGGATAAATTTAAACGGTTTCCATTGGTTGCAAAAGAAAGATTAGTATAAACATAAATAACAGCAACGACAAAAATAACAATTGGAAATAGTGAACCGTAAGAGGCTTCATATTGAACAACTTCCTGCATAGTAGCAAATCCGGCGCCAATATAAAATGAAATGCAGGCACCGCAAAGGGTTAAAATGGATAGTAAATTAGATTTAGAATTCATTATTGTGGGTCTCCTTGAATTGTATGATGTTGTTGATTAATAGCATATTCCTCTTTATAATGAATTGTTTTGTCAAAATCAAAATATCCCCAATTTGGAATAATCGTTTTTCTGGGAACAGTTGAACCACTGGTAATAATACAACCATTGCCGATTTTTACTCTGGAGCCAATAGTTGCATGGGCGCATATAACCGTTCCAACACCAATAGAAACACCTTCAGATATAAATGCCGAAGGATGAATTAAAGTAGGCGTAACAAATCCTAAAAGGCTTAATTTGTGAGTCCAGTTTTTTCTCGTATCTTCATCACCGACAGCAACAATAGCGGCAGGATACTCATTTAAAAGATTTTTTGCATCATCCCATTTACCAATGACATTATCCTTTGCAGGATCATCATCAAGGAAATTAATTTTAGAAAAAACACGCAGACTTTTGGCAATCCCAAGCACATCCAGCCCATGGCTTCCTGCACCAAGAATAAGCAAATTCAACTCTTTCGGTTTAGACATTCGTTGGAGCTGGTACTCTCTCTTCTCCTGTGCTTCTTCATAAGTCTTCCCGTAGCAGTATCCATAATTAATCTTTCCGGATGCCGCACGACCTTTAATATATCTGGCTTCATATCTGCCGTCGGAACGTAAGCGGATATTATCACCTGTCCTCAATAAAATCACCTCATACTCTTAAAATTATTAGTGGTCATTAAATGGTCATAAGTTCATTCTGTGAACTTATTGTATAAAAAGATGTAAACAAAGTCAATGAATAAGTTTATTTAGAAAACAAAATGACCATTTAAGAAGATGGTCATAAAATAAGGAAGAGTGAGATTAATATTTTACGGAATGGAATATCTATGGGGAAGAAAGTGTGATATAATGAAGAAAAAGTTGAAGGAGGCAGGAATGTGATTTCTATTCCACATACGTTTATAAAAGAAGATGAGAGCTATATTACGATTCCGGCTCTGAGGAGATTCGCAAAAGAAAAAAATAATAAAGAGTTGAAAACAACTGTAGATCGTCCGCAGTTATTACAGGATATTCAAAATTATGCAAACCAATCGCCTGAAAAAGAAGAAGAAATATTGAACTGGTTAGATCATACTCTTGCTGAAGGAATCAAAGATGTCCAAATAAAACTTATAGATGATGTGGTGGTTACATTACCTTTGTTATTTGATAACGATTATGTAAAAAATATTTTGGAGCCTTTGATTGCGGATACAACTAATAGACATTTGAATAAAGGATATTCAGAAGATTTACAATTGTTTCGGTATGAAATTATAAATGAAAATGATACGGGCAGAAAAATTAGATTATATATGGGAAGATTATTATGTACATTTGATAGAAGAAAAAGTGGTGAGGCAGAGAAGATACCATATCCAATTATTGTCGATTTATATTGCGATAGGGGGATAATTGTAGCTCGTACAAAGTCAAAGGCAAATTTATATAAATATACAGATCAATTTGATTTAGAGCATGCCAAAACGACGAAATCTGATAAAGAAGCAGCGCTAGCTATTAAATGGGTAGCTGAAAAGTTGGTAGTGAGTATAAGAAAAGGATTTCAAGCAGAAGGTATATTTAAAACGTATCTTTACAATATGTTAGAGAAATATACACAAACGCCTAAAGAAATAGTGGAGCTAATTGCTCAGAAGGAAACAGAAATAAATAATATAGTGGAAAACATAATGAATCGGATATGCATTTTGAAACCAGGTTACAGGAATGATGTAGAATCAAATGTTTTAAATATGGTTGAAAAGTATTTTTCTATTAATTATCCGGATAAACAAATCTTTACTAAAGATAGGGAAGCATATCCTTTGAAATTGAATGCAACAGATGAAGAAGATTCAAAAGTAGAACAGACGGCGGCATATGAAGATCCATTGCAATCAAAAGCCATCTTTTTTGATAATAAGAAGATGTTACAGAAGAGTAAGACATGTGATGGTGTTACATTTATGTTTGACAGATTGAATCCCAAATATTGCGATAGGCAATTTAAAGTAAAGATTATAGTGAATAGGGAGTATTGTATGCTCAAATTTACGGAGTATACCATGGAGGAGGATATAATTCATGTATTGTTCTCACTTATTAGCTCTGAAGGAATTGTTGAATGATGAAAAAATCCATGAGCTAGAAAATTATTTTAGTGGTTTGATTGGTGGTGCGACGCACAATATAACGGTGGCTAAATTATCTAAGGCGATAAACATTTCTCCACAAGTAGCAAGCAAAGTATTAACTAAATGTAAAGCGGTAGGAATAGTAAATGCTGTTTTTGTAATTAGATGCCCGGAGTGTGGTATGTTCATAAAAAAGGTAAATTCTATTTCAGATATTCCATTAGAATCATTTGAGTGTTATGGATGTAATGCGGAGATAGAAATCGGACCGAGTGACGTTGAGGTGATATATTCATTAAGTGGTGATTGTGTTTTTATAGAGGGACAGCAGGAAGAAATTGATTTATTGGCCAAGGCTGTTGTCCCTGAAAATTCATTGGAAAGTATTTTTAGGGCTGATAGTATTAATGAATATTTTTTTCATCCTACTGAAGAAGAATATTGTGAATTGAACCGTATGTATGTTGCAATTAAGGAAGAAAAAGGGACAAAAAAAGAAAAAGGTGATACTTTGGAAGATTTAACAAAATACCTTTTCGGATTATGTTCAATTTTTAGGACGGCAGGAATTAAGACATCAACAAATCAGATTGATTGCTGTGTAATTAATAAAAAGTATTTAGACTATGGTATATTCGGTACATTAGGAGCAAGATTTTTTATTGAATGTAAGAATGAAAAGCATACACCGAGTGGGAGTTATATGTCAAAATTGGAGAGTATTATTTCCACTATAAATGCGGGTGGAAAGGCAGTCTGTATTAAATTTGGTATAATAATTTCAAAAGAAGAAGGACCGTCTACTTTCAAAGAATTAGCTGTTAAATATTATTTATCCAGTGGAATAGTGATAATTTCTATATGTGGTAAAGAATTAAAAGAAATGTTTGACAATAAAGGAAATTTGCTAGATCTTATTGAAAGGAAGGCAACGGAAGTAATGCTGGATGCTACAACGGATTTAAAGAAAGCTGGATTGTATGATTCATAAAATTGGAGTATATGATTAATACATATTATTTCAAAATTAGGATTGTTATATCCCCGATGAAAAAAAGAGATTTATAGAAGAAATTTCTTTGGAATTATCAGAAGAATCTAAATATGCATTAGAAATATGGAAGCGATAGAGTTTGTGTAAACATTTTAAGTGATGGGCCACCCACGGCGAGCCATCTGAGAATAATGCTCATCCTCATGTCAGCGGTGATGGCAATGTGACGGCTGTGCACAACGGTATTATCGAAAATTATCAGGAATTAAAGGAAAAACTCATCCGAAAGGGTTATGATTTTTATTCTGACGCAGATACAGAAGTGGCAGTCAAGCTCATAGATTATTATAAGAAATATGAGGACACACCGGTGGATGCCATTGCCCATTCCATGGTGCGCATCAGAGGTTCTTATGCTTTGGCAGTGATGTTTAAAGAGTATCTGGGAGAAATTTATGTGGCCCGCAAAGACAGCCCGATGATTCTTGGTGTTCAGGCGGCGAGTCTTATATCGCTTCCGATGTGCCGGCAATTTTAAAATACACACGTAACGTGTATTATATCGGTAACATGGAACTGGTCCGTGTCCGCGGCGGAGAGATTACATTTTATAATCTTGACGGCGAAGAAATCGAAAAAGGATTAAAGACCATTGAGTGGGATGCAGAATCCGCAGAAAAAGCCGGTTTTGAGCATTTTATGATGAAGGAAATCCATGAACAGCCAAAGGCTGTTGTAGATACATTAAACTCTGTTCTGTCAGATGGTCAGATTGACCTTTCAACAGTTGGCTTGACAGATGAGGACATTCAGAAAATCAGTCGGATTCATATTGTGGCCTGCGGCTCCGCTTATCATGTGGGCGTGACAGCACAGTATGTGCTGGAAGATTTAGTCCGTATTCCGGTTCGTGTGGAAGTGGCATCCGAATTCCGTTACCGCAATCCGATTCTGGAATCGAACAGCCTGGTCATTGTCATCAGCCAGTCCGGTGAGACAGCAGATACACTGGCAGCCCCTGAGATTTCCGTGGCCACAACAAAAGCCTACAGCTGCCAGCTGGCGGCATCCTATGTACTGGCCGTACAGTTTGCCAAGGTTCGCGGCAACATCAGTGAAGAACAGTACAGCGATTATATCAAAGAACTGTAGACCATTCCTGAAAAAATCGCTAAAATCATCGAGGACAAAGAACGTCTTCAGTGGTTTTACTCCAAGAAGATTAACGCCAAAGACGTCTTTTTCATCGGCCGAGGCATCGATTACGCCATCTGTATGGAAGGCAGCTTGGAAATGAAAGAAATCAGCTATATCCATTCAGAAGCCTATGCGGCCGGCGAACTCAAACACGATACCATTATAGAGAATTACTATAGTGAGCATGATATTGTCTATGATAGAATGGCAGATATGAGGAAGATTGGGATGAAGAAGACTGGTAGGATGAATAACATTTTTTGAATGACGAGAGGAGGAGTACGATTTGCATCATCGATTAGATATTCAACCAGTACCAGAAAAAGTTATTTATATCAATGAATTGAATTTTTTGTCTCCAGATTTATAGGGAACAGATGATGCGTACAAAAGGGCGTTGACGGGAAAGAAGCAATTCGAAGGAGGAATCCTGCCAGAGGATAATGTTCGTATATATGTACCAATGGATTTGAATGAGGATTATATCATGTATCGCTTACATATTCTTGAGACAGCATTGTGAGATCCGGATGAGTCAAATGAGTCGTGGTATTTGTCAGGTGTGCAGCAATTGATGGATCAGTTGGAAGTTTATGCCAGATGGTAAAATCAAAGTACAATAGGTGTGGTTTATCATGCCGTCCAAGAAAGGAGTCTGAAAAGCATGGGAAGATTTATGAACCCAGACAGCAGTGTGTTTCAGGTTGCTCTTAATTCCAGAATCTATGTGGAGAAGGACTGACCTTTACACCCACTTGCGAACTGTGCAAATGTTCCATGGTTCGTAGGTGGGCTTCTTTTTTCTCTTATTTCCGACTCCTATTGCGATGTCGGAGATGTGTGCTTCAAATTCAATGCGTTTCTGAAAATGGAAAATATTAAGCTAAATAAAATAAAAGTTTCCGAAATGAGAAAATAATTTGATATTCTGCGTATAATATGCTATATTGAGAAAAAAGGAGGAATGCAGATATGGTTGAACGAAAAGAATATCTTGACCAGCTTTGGGCATGGAAAGACGAGCAGCAGATCAAAGTCGTGACCGGAATCCGTCGCTGTGGAAAATCTGTACTTCTGGAACAGTATCAGC
>ENA-OQKY01001851-OQKY01001851.1-human-gut-metagenome-genome-assembly--contig:-NODE-1851-length-10457-cov-2.996709_pt1 | contig 10457 bp, 10 predicted proteins | sample MGYA00242652_ERZ504805 | MGnify/ENA primary metagenome ERZ504805 (study PRJEB26092, sample SAMD00036400) | human gut metagenome | host: Homo sapiens | study: EMG produced TPA metagenomics assembly of... | reverse complement strand
CATACCGGCTCCGCACTGGTGGGCTCACTGCTGCCAGCACGCTATGCGTAAAGCGTATGAGACGGGTAATAAATTCGCCAGTCAATAATCCCCAGATGATCATCGCCAGAATCACCAGCCCATCACCCAACCAGTGGCTGACCTGCCAAAGCTGGCTGGCAGATCGCCAGGCAAATCCCATCCCTATCGTCCCCAACACAATACCAAAGTAGCCTGCCGGCAAATTGAGCACTTTATCGCTCTGCATCTTCTTACTCATTTTGTTTAATTTATAAAGTATATTTGAAATGCATTTTATGGAATTTTCTCGAGCATAGCCAGAGCCGCAGAATTTGCTACGGTTATAGTAAGTCACCTGTGGGAAAACGCTATGCGTAAATATCGTCTAAGTGAAGAACAGCGAGCCTTTAGTTATCAGGAAGATGGCACTAAAAAAAGTGTGTTATTACGGCAAATTATCGCCATGAGCGATTTTAACGATGTGATAGCAGGAAGCGCTGGCGGCTGGATCGATCACGAAACGGTGTTAGCACAGGAAGGAAATTGCTGGATTTACGACCAGAATGCTATTGCGTTCGGCGGAACGGTGATTTCCGGGAATACGCGTATCACCGGCACCAGCGTGCTGTGGGGAGAGGTTTACGCAACGGATAATGTCTGGATCGATAATAGTGAAATCAGCCAGGGTGCATATATAAGTGACAGTGTCACCATTCGTGACTCATTAGTTTGTGGTCAATGTAGAATATTTGGTCACGCCTTAATTGATCAACATTCTATGATCGTCGCCGCACAAGGCTTAACGCCCGACCATCAACTCCTGCTACAAATTTATGATCGCGCAAAGGTTAGCGCCTCGCGTATTGTCCACCAGGCACAAATTTATGGCGATGCCGTCGTCCGGTATGCTTTTATTGAACATCGCGCCGAAGTTTTTGATTTTGCCAGTGTTGAAGGTAATGAAGAGAACAACGTCTGGCTATGCGATTGCGCTAAAGTCTACGGTCACGCGCAGGTGAAAGCTGGCATAGAAGAAGATGCCATTCCGACGATTCATTACAGTTCACAGGTGGCGGAATATGCCATTGTGGAAGGTAATTGTGTGTTAAAACATCATGTCTTGATTGGCGGAAATGCCGTGGTACGTGGCGGACCGATTCTGCTCGACGAGCACGTTGTCATACAAGGTGAGAGCCGTATTACAGGTGCGGTGATAATTGAAAACCATGTGGAGTTAACTGACCACGCCGTCGTTGAAGCCTTTGATGGCGACACGATTCATGTCCGTGGTCCAAAAGTCATTAACGGCGAGGAGCGCATTACGCGAACGCTGCTGGCAGGGTTATTGTGAATCGATAATACGCGCGTATAAGTTCACATCATCATAGGCATCATTCAGGAACTCAGCCTGTTTAAGGCAACCTTCAAGGATAAAACCATTGCGCAACGCTACCTGGTTGCTTTGCGGATTGTCCACCCGACATTTGATCACGAAGCGTCTAAGTTCACCAGACTGAGCGTAATGATGAATCAATGCCTGCAGCGCCTGAGAAATGATCCCCTGCCCCTGATGAGATTCGTCCAGCCAGTAGCCGATTTCAGCGGTTTTATTCAGTGGTTCAATACGATTAAAAGAGATAACGCCGATAAGTTCATCTTCTTTGAAAATCATGAACATTTTGGCATAGCCGCGTTGATGCAACATCACATTACCCTGCACCGTTTTTCGCGTGTCCTCTTCACTTTGAACAAACTGCGGCCAGTTTAGCGACTGCTGTAACCAGGTTTTATTTTTACAGATTAACTGATAAAGAGGTGTGACATGACTTTCCGCAACAGCATGTAATTCAAGTGATTCGCTTACTTTTATCGTTTCAGTCATCTTATCTCCAGTCAATCCATGCAGCTGTTAAAAAAGCCGCCTGGCTGGCGGCTTAGGAAAGTTTACACCTCTTTGACGCTCACCTGCTGCAGGATTTTGAGCATCTCATCTTTTAACTGTAGCTTTTGTTTTTTCATGCGGACCACTTCCGCATTGTACCCTCGACCGTCGGAACCTTCCTTTCTGGCAATTTCATGATCAAGTTTATTGTGTTTATCGAACAAGGACATAAAGCGAGGATTTTCGTTTTTCAGACGGGATATTAAATCTCGGTATTCTGGAAACATACGCACTCCCTGTTAGTGGCTGACAAGGTGTATCTGAAATACACACCATCAGATTACTCATTTAACTTAGGGAAAAATGCGAGCGGGATCGTGTTTAACCAGACGGCACCTCCCGAAGAAGATGCCGAAGAAAAAACGATTAACTCATCACGCGGTCATCAACATACTGACGTTTATCCGGCGCTGGCGGGAAATACTGATACAGCCATGTTTCACTGATAGCGTCGCCCTGACAACGCAGATACATCCGCATATCGACCGGATCAGTGGAGTCCGAAGTCGGATACCAGTCAAACTGAATACGATAACCATCAATGGGTTCAATATAGAGAATTTCGATTTGCTTCGCTTCCCCACTGGAAAGCGTAATCACCGGCTCAATGCCTTTTGGCGCGGCAGCTTTCAGATCACCACCAACGAAATCGACGGCAAAACGTCGCGCCCATTTTTCGGGATAGTGTTCACCTGGCGCCCAACCTTCCGGGAAACCGCCCATGCCGGTACGCGTCGCCATAACGCGCGCTAATGGGCAATGAACAGGCGGTTGCGCACTCCAGTACAGACGATACTGGAATGCAAACTCATCACCCGCTTTTACAGCTTTTTCTGGCTGCCAGAAGCAGACAATGTTATCCAGCGTTTCGCCCGTTGTTGGGATTTCCATCAGGCCGATGGTGCCCTTACCCCACTTGTTACGCGGTTCCACCCACAGACTTGGGCGTTTGTTATACCAGCCCATAATGTCCTGATAATGGGAGAAATCACGATCCAGTTGCAATAAACCAAACCCTTTCGGGTTGTTGTCGTTGTAAGCATTGAACTGCAATTTTTGCGGATTGTTCAGCGGACGGCAAATCCACTCGCCGTTGCCCCGCCACATGGACAGACGATCAGAGTCATGGATTTGCGGATGAATGGTGTCGCACATCCGACGTTCATTAGTACCGCAGCTGAACATACTGGTCATCGGCGCAATGCCCAGCTGTTTAATGTCTTTGCGCGCATACAGGTGATTTTCCACATCCATAATCACCTGATTTTTCTCACAATGGATAGTGAACTTATAGGCACCAGTAATGCTGGCGCTATCGAGCAACGCATAAACGGTAAAGGTGGTTGCCCCTGGTTTTACCGTATCAAACCAGAAGGCGGTAAAGTCGGGGAACTCTTCTTTGCTGTCGGTGTAAGTGTCGATCGCCAGGCCGCGGGCCGACAAACCGTATTGATATGTGTCATCAACGGCGCGGAAATAACTCGCGCCGAGGAATGATACTACATCACGGCGCGCCAGTTCGGGGGCTTTAAACACGCGAAAACCGGCAAAACCGAGATCGCTTTGCCCTTCTAATTGTTTGGTATCCACACCCGCATCGTTGTATTTGAACAACTCCGGGCGAAAGTGAATTTCACGCGCCAGATGTGTTGCTGGATCTACAGAAAACATACGAACGCGGCGACGGAATCCCATTCCCATATGGAAAAACTGAGCGTCCAGTTGACGGTTCCCAACGTTATGCCAGAGCGATTTTTCGGCTTCGGAGTGAATACTGTTATAAGCCTGCGTCGTCATTGTCGCCAAAGTGTCAGGTAACGGACGTGGTGCACCACGCCATGCTGTTTGCGCTAAGTCGTGCGCCATTGACTGTAGAATGGAGAAGTCAAAACGCTGGGTTTGCCCGTCGGCAATATCAGAATCGGCCGCGAATGCCGCCTGAGAAAAAAGAGAAGCAATGCCGCTGGTACCGCACACGGCGGCCATAGCCATTGAACCTTTAATAAATCGTCTACGATCCATACCTGAAAGTGAGTCCTTCTGGTGTTGTGAATGGTCCCGCGCTGGTCATTTTCAGCGGCAAGAAAGTGCTTATTTATGACCGCTCACTCTAGACAATATTTATTAATAATCCAATTGTTGAAATCAGAGAATATGCATAAATTGGCATTTTTTTTATGTCGATGGGATGAGCCTGATTCGTTTGTAAAATCAGGCAAATTTTTGCAAAGGCGGATGGTCAGAATTTAAAGCAAACCACAGCGACGTTTACTGCGTTCTTCCGCTTCCTGATAAAGCTGGAACTCATCCAAAACCGGACACCCCAACGCCTGCTCAAATGCTTCGCGACTGGCATCACCGTGATTGCATGCCCGCGTTTCATTACCCAGATTTGACTGGAAGATCCCCGCCGCGCTAACGGGCAAGAAATCTTCATAGGTAATGGGTTGCGCCACTACCCAACCACGTTCTATTAAGGGCTGTGGATCGTCTCCGGGATGAATCACCTGACGATGCGCCTCACCCGAAGGCGTCAGACGGTACCGGAACCATCCCAGCCCTTGCTGACGCATTAAAAACGCACTGTCAGGAAAAGTGCGGAAGGTTTCCTGTAAATGCATTTGGTGAGTGAGATTATCCTGCCCGGTTCCAGCGTTCCGCAGAAGATCATCATACAGTTGTCGCCCTTTCGGCGTTAATGCCACACCACGCTGCTCAATTTCACCAAAGCGCGCGGTATGCGTGCCCTGTTTCTGCCCCGCAAACAACACCGTCTCTTCCAGTGCTTTAAAGCTGGTCTGGCGTAGTAAAATCGGCACCTCGCGGCGCGGCGGCCCTTCGATCAGAACTTTGGGTTCAATTCCGCATTCAGGCATCATCGACTGCACCCGGTCAATATCCAGCGTACGTGGCGTCAGATGGTTGATATGGCATCCAGGAAAACAGACCACATCAGCAATCAACCGATTTTCGTTGTGCAAGGCGCGATAGGTTTCTTCATCTACCGTTGCTGACTGGTGCCAGCGAAACGTTTCCAGGGCTTCCTGCACAAACTCCTGTGCCTGTGTTTCGTTAAAACCGCCCTGCTGCTCATATTCCTCTAACAGTTGTCGACAACGTGGGGTGAAGATATCGCGCTGACGCAGAATCTCCGCCGCTTTCTGGCGCAAAATTTCGTTCTCGATAAGCTCAAGACGGAGTAACGAGGTAAAAACGCGGAAGGGATTACGCGCCAGAGAAGCATCATCAATGGGCCGAAATGCTGTCGAATGTACCGGCACCCCTGCCTGCGAGAGATCGTAATAGCTCACCGGGTACATCCCCATAATGGCAAACATCCGCCGAAGAGTAGCAAGCTCTTGTGCAGTCCCAACGCGAATCGCCCCATGACGTTCAACATTCAGTCGCGCCAGCTCGTCTGCATTTACCATTTTTTCGTGCAGTTGAGGATTGTTTTCCAGCACCGCCAGATTTACATCAGCTACCAGTTCCAGCAGCGTGCCGTACTGCGGAACTTCTTGCTGGTACATGGCTGACATTGCCTGCGAAAACTGTTCCCGAATCTCATCCGCCGTGATGCTGTTCGCCATAGTGTCTGCCTCCAGTGGTCAGTAATCTGGAGTGTAGGTAACCGCATTCACTCCGGCTGGAAGAATTTACAAACTGTGATCTCGCCGCGAAAACATCAATATTATCCATTTTGCTGTAACATAGTTGCTTTAATTGTTAATAATATTTTGCAATCAAGTTATCATAATAAAACAACTTCACTTGTCAGCGACACCGCTTCGTTTTTAACATCGCTTATGGAAAAAAATAGTCTGTTTAGTCAGCGCATCCGTTTGCGCCACCTTCATACATTCATAGCTGTCGCACAACAAGGAACTTTGGGGCGCGCGGCTGAAACCCTTAATTTGAGTCAACCTGCGCTCTCTAAGACATTGAATGAACTGGAGCAGCTGACGGGCGCTCGCTTGTTTGAGCGTGGTCGTCAGGGGGCGCAACTTACCTTACCCGGCGAACAATTTTTAACGCATGCAGTCAGAGTTCTTGACGCCATCAACACTGCCGGACAGTCGCTTCATCGTAAAGAAGGTCTTAATAATGATGTCGTCAGGGTTGGTGCGCTACCTACTGCGGCACTAGGGATATTACCTTCGGTTATAGGTCAGTTTCATCAGCAACAAAAAGAGACGACCTTGCAAGTTGCGACAATGAGTAACCCTATGATTCTGGCGGGTTTAAAAACCGGGGAAATCGATATCGGCATTGGTCGGATGTCAGATCCTGAACTGATGAACGGGCTTAATTATGAACTGCTGTTTCTTGAATCGCTGAAGCTGGTTGTCCGCCCCAATCACCCGCTACTCCAGGAGAACGTAACGCTAAGCCGGGTGCTGGAATGGCCGGTCGTTGTATCACCAGAAGGCACTGCGCCACGCCAGCATTCAGATGCATTAGTGCAGAGCCAGGGATGTAAAATTCCTTCGGGTTGTATCGAAACGCTGTCGGCTTCGCTATCTCGTCAACGTACGGTTGAATACGATTACGTGTGGTTTGTCCCTTCTGGCGCTGTAAAAGACGACCTGCGTCATGCCACGCTGGTGGCCCTGCCTGTTCCGGGTCATGGTGCAGGCGAACCGATTGGAATACTGACCCGCGTAGATGCGACGTTCTCTTCTGGTTGCCAGTTGATGATTAACGCTATTCGAAAATCAATGCCGTTCTGAAAGGTGAAGGGATCTGTCGATCCCTCCTTTAACATTTTCACACCGTAGCAAAACTAACTGGTTCACAAGCTCCGCGAGGTTCTGCCGACACAGAATGTTTGTTGAGACGGAATACGTCCACCGCCTCAGTTAGTCGTGCCGCCTGTTCTTCAAGGGACACCGCTGCCGTTGAGGCCTCTTCTACCAGAGAAGCATTCTGTTGCGTCACCTTATCCATTTCAGAAATCGCCTGGCTAACCTGCGTTATGCCTCGACTTTGTTCACCCGAGGCGGTGGCGATTTCCTGCATGATATGTGTGACACTCGCGACGGCATCAACAATAGTGCACATGATTTTCCCTGCCGTTGCCACCTCATCCGATCCTAGGTCAATTAATCTGACTGATTCACTGATCAAGCCTTCAATCTCTTTCGCCGCCTGGGCGCTGCGGCTTGCGAGTGTCCGTACTTCGCTGGCGACAACGGCAAATCCAGGGCCTTGCGAGAGTAACACGATTCTGACATTCACACTGACCCGACAATCGCTCTACGAACTGCGGTTCCGGGACGGTGATAAGGAAGTTGCTGCGCTCATGGCCTGCACGTCCAGGTAAGGGCAAGCGCGGGGATTTTCCCCCGCGCATCTGACTAGCGGATTCATTTTCTCATGGCACCCCTTTTACACTTCAGTTAGTGCATGTTTTTTTCGATGCACTAATAGAACCATCATTACAGACAAATTTGCCGCCTGCCGTACAGTGTGAGATCCCCCCTTTCGAACCAGAACAGGGTTTGCGCCCGGCATCGGCATAAAAGGAAACAAGCGTTCCCATAACCAGGATAAGTGCCAGTTTTTTCATATAACCTCCATGATTTATCGAATCTTATGTTCGATTTGAACGTTATACGCTGGTTTATTTTGATACCGTTGATGAGATCAAAGATCGGGTGAATTGATTAAAGATAAGCCAGATGGACGTATAGACAAGGATTATGGTTTTATTTGTCATACAAATAAATATAATAGGCGCTTCCGATGTAGGCCCGTATTCTTCGCCTGTACCACGGGTCGGTTTTAGTACAGGCGTTTTCTTTAAATATCCTTCAGGAACGTTTACGCGGCATCATGCGTAGAAGTGTGTTGTCCTTCCAGAAATAGTGGTGTGCCAGTGCAGCCGCAGCGTGCAACCCGATGACAAAATATCCCAGATTCGCCAGCGTTTCATGCCACGACTTTAAGCTATCAACCCGTTCGAAATTGGCCTCTGAAGCGTAAGGCATCGTCAAACCAAACGCAAACCACGGGTTGCCCCGGTTATACATCATCACCAAACCAATCACTGGCAGCGCAATAAACAGGAGATAAATCACCAAATGGCCCAAATGCGCCAGTCCCGTCATCATCGGTTTTGGCTTAGGTATAATCGGCGGGGTTGGGCATTTCAGCCTTAACAAAAGACGAACCACCATCAGTACGAGAATTGAGATGCCACAGGAAACATGAATCATGTTGATGAGGGGCCGATCGCTACGTGGGAAGAAACCACGAAACTCCATTGCGCAATACGCTACGATAACCAGCAAAAAGACCAGCCAGTGAATGCTGATTTGTAACCTTGAGTATTTAGTTCCCATAACATTTCCTGCTTTAACATAATTTGCCGTTAACATAACGGGCTTTTCTTAAAATTTCATTAAATATTGTTCACCTGTTTTCAGTACGTTACGTTTCGCTGCAAGAATGTAGATTGCCCATCCCGCCATCCTGGTCTAAGCCTGGAAAGGATCAATTTTCATCCGAACGTTCCTGACAGGAGAAGACCATGAGTAAAGTTGGTATTAATGGTTTTGGTCGTATCGGTCGACTGGTGTTGCGTCGATTACTTGAAGTCAAAAGCAACATAGACGTTGTCGCTATTAATGATCTCACTTCCCCAAAAATTCTCGCCTACCTGCTGAAACATGATTCAAACTACGGACCGTTCCCCTGGAGCGTTGATTATACGGAAGATTCACTTATCGTTAATGGGAAAAGTATCGCGGTTTACGCCGAAAAAGAGGCTAAAAATATTCCGTGGAAAGCGAAAGGCGCAGAAATCATTGTCGAATGTACAGGCTTTTATACCTCCGCCGAGAAATCGCAGGCGCATCTTGATGCTGGCGCGAAGAAGGTGTTGATTTCCGCCCCTGCCGGTGAAATGAAAACCATCGTTTATAACGTCAATGACGACACTCTGGATGGCAACGACACCATTGTTTCCGTGGCGTCATGCACCACTAACTGCCTTGCGCCGATGGCCAAAGCCTTGCATGACAGTTTCGGGATAGAAGTCGGCACGATGACAACCATTCATGCCTATACCGGCACCCAGTCACTGGTGGATGGCCCACGTGGTAAAGATTTACGTGCTTCACGCGCAGCGGCAGAAAATATCATTCCCCACACTACGGGGGCGGCAAAAGCCATTGGTCTGGTGATCCCGGAACTGAGCGGCAAACTGAAAGGTCATGCGCAACGCGTGCCGGTGAAAACAGGTTCGGTCACTGAACTGGTGTCGATTCTCGGAAAGAAAGTGACTGCCGAAGAGGTGAACAACGCGCTTAAAAAGGCGACAAACAATAACGAGTCATTTGGTTATACTGATGAAGAAATAGTCTCTTCCGATATCATTGGCAGCCATTTCGGTTCGGTGTTTGATGCCACGCAAACGGAAATTACCGCCGTGGGCGATTTACAACTGGTGAAAACGGTCGCCTGGTACGATAACGAATATGGCTTCGTCACGCAGCTTATTCGCACCCTCGAAAAATTCGCTAAACTCTGACGCGCACAGGCGGAGGAAAAAACCTCCGCCTCTTTCACTCATTACGACTGTAAATAAACCACCTGGGTCTGCAGATATTCATGCAAGCCATGTTTACCATCTGCGCCGCCAATACCGGATTTACGCCATCCAGCGTGGAAGCCTTGCATAGCTTCGAAGTTTTCACGGTTGATGTAAGTTTCACCAAACTTCAGCCCTTTAATGGCTTTCATCGCGACGTTCAGATTTTGGGTATAGATTGATGAGGTCAGGCCGTAATCACTGTCATTAGCCATTGAGATAGCCTCTTCCAGCGTGTCAAATGCGACCACCGGCAGAACCGGGCCAAAGGTTTCCTCATGCATAATCGACATTTCCTGGCGAACATCCAGCAGCAATGTCGGCGGATAATAATATCCTTTCCCCTCTACCGCTTTGCCACCCAACGCCACTCTCGCCCCTTCTTCTACTGCGCGCGCCACTTTTTGCTCAACCCTTTCCAGCGCCGCGGCGTTAATCAACGGTCCCATCGCAATGTCGTTGCGTTCAGCGGGGTTACCAAATTGAACCGCCTGCATCGCTTCCCCCAGCCGATTGACGAACTGATCATAAATGCTTTTCTGTACATAAACACGTTCTGCACAGTTACACACTTGCCCACTATTAATGACGCGTGAATCAACGATGGCTTTGACTGCCAGTTCAAGATCGGCATCGTCCATTACGATAGCCGGTGCTTTACCCCCCAATTCCAGGCACACTTTGGTGATGTTTTTCGCCGCAGTCGCCATAATCTTTTCACCTGCAGAGACGCTGCCTGTCATACTGACCATTGCGACCTTTGGGTTACCCGCCAGTTCTTGCCCAACGGTTTCACCACGCCCGAGTACAAGGTTAAACACGCCGCGCGGAAGGCCTATTTCATCAACGATTTTGGCGAATGCAATCGCATTGTTTGGCGTAAATTCACTGGGTTTAATTACTATGGTATTACCGGTCAAA
>ENA-OQKY01001850-OQKY01001850.1-human-gut-metagenome-genome-assembly--contig:-NODE-1850-length-10462-cov-3.139332_pt1 | contig 10462 bp, 7 predicted proteins | sample MGYA00242652_ERZ504805 | MGnify/ENA primary metagenome ERZ504805 (study PRJEB26092, sample SAMD00036400) | human gut metagenome | host: Homo sapiens | study: EMG produced TPA metagenomics assembly of... | reverse complement strand
GATAGTTTTGCTTAAAGCCGGAATAGGTGTCGATGTTGCCCGTGGCCAGGTTTACCGACGCGTGCGACGTCTCTTCCACCGCACTAAGATACGCTTTTTGCAACGTTGGCCAGCCATATTCGGTGCCGATGGCATTGGCTGGATGAGCGGCAAACAAACTGTGCAATGAACTTTGGCTCGGAATATGACCTAAACCACACTCAGCCTGCATACTGCTATTCTGATCAAACAGCGCCCAGTCTTCGTTATTTTCCCGCACCGATCCCTGTTCGTTGTCGGTTTCATCCGCCAGCCGTGGGCGTTTAAAGATATTGTTCGCTTCAATAATGCCCAACATATGGCCCCACATCCGCGCTTTGTCGGTATCGGGGCTGGTGATCACCGTAAAAATAACGTCTTTCTCATCCGAGGCAGTAAAATCACTGCGCATTCTCGCGGTGATGTGAGTTTTCACCCCCACGCCGCCTGGCTGGGTCAGCGTCAGAGTGGCCTCTCCGTTAGCATCAGTGATCCCTTCATAGGTATGGGCGTCAACTTTGCGAACGTTACTGCCGCCATCAATTTGTACCGGATGCGTCTCCCACGCGGCGTCAGTTTGATTCTTACGGTTAATGCCGTCATCCAGATGCAGCGAAAAGTAGTAGTAAGCCAGCGGCTGATCGTTGTTCTTGCTATCGGTAATAGTCAGACGTAAAGAAGCCTCTTCCCCCACCTTTACTTTCATCGCTTTTATCGTAGAATCATAGCTGCCCGGCGTCAGTACCAGCTTCGGTTCAACATCGGGCGCTTCTTTATCGACACAGCGCACAATAAACGTCGTATCGTCCGGTTTTTGCGCTTCGCTGCGGTTCGAAACATCCGCCGCCTGGTGCTGGCCGCTCATCCCCGCCAGTGATGACCAGTAGAAATTACCCTGCATCGGCCAACCAGCCACATCCTGCACTGACGTTGGCACCACCGTCGCCAGCGCACCGAACTGACGCATTCCGGGCAAAATGTCGCAATGTTTATCCGCGCCGCTCCAGGTAAAGGTGGACCAGGTTTCATTGTGATCGTTAACCGTACCGCCTTCATTATCGACTTCCGCCGCCAGTTTTGGTCGACTAAAAGTGTAATCACGGGCCTTCAGCGTATCGGGCATATGACCCCACATTGTAGCCTGCGGAACATCCGGGCTGGTGAGGACGGTAAAGATCACTGCCGTTTCACTGGCCTGAGCAATACCCGCGAGGCTCGCGACCAACGGCGTTTTTACACCAGGGCCGTTGGCCTGGGTGACCGTAACCGTGGCAACACCATTCGCATCGGTAGTACCACGATATTCCGTCGCGGTGGTGGTTAATTCGGTCGTGCCCAGTTTTACAGGCGCAGTATTGTTCACCACACCCTGGCGGTTTTCAGCATCTTTGCGTTTGATAACAAAAGGAATATTCCCCACAACATTACCGACGCAATCTTTGGTGGTGACCGTTAACGTGATACTGCCCCCAACCGTCATTTTCGCCGCACCTGAGGATTCGTCATAGCCCGCAGCGCTGACGGAAATAAGGTCACCCTGCGCGGGCGCAATCTTCAGCGTCACTTTCTGATCGGCGAGCATCAGAACACTTTCATAGGGATAGCCCGTCGAGGTGAGTAAATATAACAGCGGCATGGTCTGCTGGGGATCAGGCTGCGCCCAGGCGACCAGCGAACGCCCGGCAAGTCCCTGTGCACAAAACGAGCGATCTGCGACTGGCTGTGGGTCCAGTAAGGTGTCCGGCGTGGCGGCATCCGCCCAAACTAAAGATACAGCCGGTGGCGTTTGGTTTTCCCAACGTGGGGTGGCAATGATATCGCCTTCTCTGTCTTGCGGGTTGGTGACGAGCAATTTAGAGACGCTAACATCCGCGTTGAATTCACTCGGTTTAGCGGTAAACGCTACCTCATGCGTCTTTGTAGGATCGAGAAAGACACTGCCCTGGTAGACGGGTATGCTGGCGCTGTCGGCGGTGGGCCCGGTACCGTTAAATTCGCCGACCGTATCTGAAGAGTCTTGCCATGCAGATTCTGCCCATGACCACCCAGGCAGAATTGCGCTTACCAGCAATGCGCATAACAACAGGATTTTATTCAGGGTCAGGGACATGACAGAAACTCCACCGGTTGTTAAACGGACGCTTGTCGCATCAATATATTTTGCTTAATCCGGGATTAAGCAAAATATGCGGAAACAGCATTCCCTTGCGGGAATGCTGCTGAGTACGCGTTATTTGTGTTTGTAAATAATGTGAAGTTTGTAACCCTGTACCCCGTCGCCGTTGGTCGGGATGGAAAGTGCCTCTTTTCCATCGCGCGCAGGGCCGTTAAGGTTGGTTCTGGCTTCGTCGTTGGTCGCAGGGATGACCAAATTGTTATTATCGAAGCTTGAGTTAACGATGCCACCCGAAGTGCCAAGCTGTTGGCTGCTGCCAGAAAGTACCCAACGGAAGTCATAATTGGCGGTGACGTCAGCATCGGTACCCGCATCAAACTTGCCATTTTTGTTCTCATCCGAGTACAGTTTGGCCACGTAGGTTTTGCCAAGTTCGATTGGTGTGCTACCGTTGATAAGGTTGATACTGGTACCATCAACAAAGATGGCGACTTTCAGGTTCTGGTTAACCACCGGCCCCGGTGCAACGTTATCGCTGTCGCTTCCGCCGCCGCTGGCAGTAGAAACGTCATAAAGATGCAGCGCAGTCCCGACGTTTGGCGTACCGGTCTGCGTGGTTGGCGTAATTTCAATACCGATATAACGACCACGGTCGGCATCGGTAAGAGTGTAACTGGTCACCTTCGTTACCAGCTCTTTTGGATCCCCCCCCTGCGCATCCTTGTAGCTCATCCAGCGGATAGTATCGATAGTTTTCGCGTTATCGCCCAATCCCCCAAGATCCACGTCGCCTTCGGTATCACCAATTTCCCAACTTACGGTTAATTTATCACCCGAGTAAAGACGCTTGTCCGTTTCACTGCCTTGCGGGCGAGCGCCTTTTAGATCAGAAGTCAACGTTACACGGTCGGCATTTGTCGTAGCACTTCCCCCTTCCGAATAGAGCCACGGAATGGTCCCCTGGAAAATATTGGTTTCACCGCTGTCGACCCAGGCGCTGTCTTCAGCCAGCGCCACAGGTGCCACACAATAACCTGCCAGTGCCAGCGCTAATGCGATCCGGGTCAGACCGCGTCTTTTATCCTGCTTCATTGATGCTCTCCTTAATGAACCTTCAGCGACTGGCCGACTGGCCTTACGCCAATCTTATTTTTTGGTATACAGCACGCGTAAACCGTATCCCTGCAAGCCATCTCCCGCTTGTGCGCCATAGGTTTGCGCCGCTTCACGGTTAGTGGCCGGAATCACAATGTCCTCATTGGAAGTGTTCGCCTGTGCACCCACTTCACCATTGATGCTCTTGCCGGTAAATTCCCACTTGTAGTCGTACTGCACCATCTCTTCGTCAGTCAGTTTTTCGACCTGCTGGAAGACACCGTCTTTATTGTTGTCGCGCCACAAAACAAATCGATAAGTGTTGTTGAGCGGCAACGGTTCTTTATCTTTACCTATCAGGTTGCTGGGTTTAGCCGCCCCCACACGATAGATAAAAGCATTTAGCCCACCAATTTCTGCCCCGAGGAAAGTGACATCCACATAGTTACTGTCATCGTAGGGCGCGGCTTTTGCTTTCCAGCGATAGGTGCCGGGTAAGGTACTGGAGAGGGTGACAGTGCCCTTTTCTTTATCTTGTTTAGCGATAAAAACGCAGGGGTTGTCGGTCGAGCAAGGCTTGTTGGTTAACGTCACTCGTTTGTCCTGCGCGTCGTAAAGCTGCGGCGTGAGGTTATCTTCCGGCAGCGCATCGCCATTGCGGTCGGTGTTATCGCCAAAGCTGTCGGTTACATCGAGATCCATCACCACACCATCAACGCCATCTGCCTGAGCGCTGGCTTCGTGGCTGTGGTTGTTCTCTTCTGGCACGTTCGCGATGTTATTAACAATCAACTCTATTTTACGGTCCTGCTGAACGGTGATTTCCACCACGCCAGAGTTCTGCCGATTGCCCTTTTCATCTTCCAGCGCCAGACGTACTCGCCAGGTATTGAGTTTTTCTTGTTCGGCTTGATCGGAACTGTACTGCCAGGCGGGCAGCACCAGGTTCCAGTGGTTATTGTTACCCTCTGTCAGGGTATTCTCTTTGATAACCGGCATCACCAGCGTGCGGGCAGCATTGTTTTTCGCCTGCCAGGAGGCAGCATTGTTTTTCGCCTGCCAGGAGGCAGCAACGATTTTGTAGTGATGGTTAATGAGCGCGTTAATGGTCCATTTACATTTTTCCAGCCCGATAGCTTCTTCAGGCGTATCTTTAATCACGCACTCGGGATGTTCATTCGTGACGTCGGCTTTCAGCCACAAAGTGACATAGAGGGGATCTTTCTCTTTGTATTCCAGAACAATAAAGTTGTTACGTTCAACAAAGTCATGACGGCTACCCATGAGCGAGTGAGCCGCGCTCACTTTGTCAGGATCAAGCTGGTCTTTGAGCGGGACGCCAAACTGGTAGTTCAGCGTTGCGTTAACAGAAAGATCGGTATTATCGCCAGTGCCAGCTTTGAAATCTGTACCGACAACAATGAGCGGAACGGGCTGGTATTTCACACCCAGCGTGACAGCGAAGGGATCTTTCTCCAGACTATCGGTACCAAAAAGCGCGACTTCATTCCCATAATATTGTTCGAAGACAATTTTTCCGCCAAGCTGCGGGTAAGCGGGTAGCCAGGCTTCAGCGCGAATATCCCAGCCGCGCGCAGGGCGTTCTTCATAAAAGTCGAAATCTTCAGAGTCTTTCCAGTCAGAAAGTGGGTGATAATAGTTGCCTGAGAATTTTAAATAATCCGTCCAGGCTTCGGCGCCTAAACCTAAACGGCGATGTCCACGGGTAAAGTCATAATCATAAAATATATTTCCACCCAATAGATATTTATCAAAATTATACCTTACCCCAAGGCCAATATTCCCGATCGTACGATCTTCTTTTCGTTGCGCAGAAAATTGGCTGAAATAAACAGTGGTTTGATTATCGTACCAGGGAACAAAATAATCGATGGAACTGCCATCCAGATCGCCGCCCTGACCAATGGAGAGGTTCGAACGGACCTTACCGTAGGGAGAGAGTGTGTCTTCAATATAAGATTGTGCGGTTGAGGTGATTTGACTTTGCAGATAGCTTCTGGCCTGAGATTTCAGCGCCTCAGGGGTCAAGTTTTCAAACCCTTGCGTGGCGGAGTTGATGACGTAATCGGCTCCGCGCTCTTTCAGCGATTTACCCTTGTTGGTTTGTTCATCCTGTTGTGCTGCCTGGCTACCTAAATCAGGTAACGATTCGTTTTGCTTAACATTTATCTCTGGCGCCGCGAAAGCAGCACCAGAGATAAATGTTAGAATAATACAGCGTTTCCATCGCAGCATGCACTTTCCCTGTGACAATGATACAGTCAAAAATAAGCTTTAATATTGTATCCCTGATTATTCAGAAAGGCATGTCATAAAGAGTAAATATATTCTTAATTATTTAAATTAGTGATTTCACTCAAATACATTAGTTATTCCACTAATAACAGATTGTTTATCATTCATATATTAAATATAAATGATAAAACAATACATTCACATGATATTAAGCAATAATAAATTCAACGCGTTTTTTAGATATTAAACCGTGCCCATGTTGGCAGAAATAATCCACAGCACCACAAGCTTTTAACACTTGTAACGCCTGATGACACTCAGGGCAAAGTGCCTGGACGGTAAAGTCTTTGTCGCAAGTTGCACAGTGAGCAGTCTCGCCATTGCGTTCGAGAGGGGTTTTGCAGGTTGGACAGTTGAGTGCCATAAATACTCCTCGCGTGTTATTCGGCTTCCCTCTCCGTGTGGAAAGGGAAACCAGATAAGTGATTACTTACTTTTCTTGATATGCTTCATCAGACGCTTACGTTTACGCATCTGGGTTGGCGTCAGGGTGTTACGCTTGTTCGCATACGGGTTTTCCCCTTCTTTGAACTGAATACGAATCGGCGATCCCATTACGTCCAGCGATTTGCGGAAGTAGTTCATCAGGTAACGCTTGTAGGAATCAGGCAGGTCTTTCACCTGATTGCCGTGAATCACCACAATCGGCGGGTTATAACCCCCGGCGTGGGCGTATTTCAGCTTCACACGACGACCGCGTACCAGCGGTGGTTGGTGATCTTCAACAGCCATCGTCATGATGCGCGTCAGCATAGAGGTCCCCACACGACGGGTGGAGCTGTCATACGCTTCACGTACTGATTCAAACAAGTTACCAACACCACTGCCGTGCAAGGCAGAGATAAAGTGCACACGAGCAAAATCGATAAAGCCCAGACGGAAGTCCAGCGTCTCTTTCACCTGCTCTTTCACTTCCTGGCTCAGGCCGTCCCACTTGTGCACTACAATCACAAGTGAGCGCCCACTATTGAGAATAAAGCCCAGCAAGGAGAGATCCTGATCGGAAATACCTTCACGCGCATCAATCACCAACATCACCACGTTGGCATCTTCAATGGCCTGCAACGTTTTGATTACCGAGAATTTCTCTACCGCATCGGTGATTTTGCCGCGTTTACGTACGCCAGCGGTGTCAATGAGCACATACTCACGTCCGTCGCGTTCCATTGGAATGTAGATACTGTCACGCGTCGTGCCAGGCATGTCGTAAACAACAACGCGCTCTTCACCAAGAATACGGTTAGTGAGTGTAGACTTACCTACGTTCGGGCGACCCACAATCGCCAGTTTGATCGGCAGACTTTGCGGGTCGAAGTCGTCTTCCTCTTCTTCTTCGCCGTTCTCTTCCGCTTCAAATTGCGCCCAGTATTCGGCGTCTTCGTCGACTTCTTCTTGCGGTGCGAGATCTTCCATCCACGGCAGCAGCACGTGCTCCAGCAGACTTAATACGCCACGACCGTGAGACGCGGCGATCGGGTAGATTTCACCTAAACCAAGCGCGTAGAAATCAACCACTGCCTGATCGGGATCCAGACCGTCAGTTTTGTTTGCCACCAGGAAGGTCGGTTTTTCACGGGAGCGCAGATGTTTAGCAATCGCTTCATCCGCCGGCATCAGGCCCGAGCGCGCATCCACCATAAACAGTACGACGTCCGCTTCTTCAATCGCCAGCAGCGACTGTTCCGCCATGCGGGTTTCTACACCGTCTTCTGTGCCATCAATCCCGCCGGTATCAATGCAGATAAACTCACGGCCTTCAATTTCCGCACGACCGTACTTACGGTCACGAGTCAGACCCGGGAAATCCGCAACCAGCGCATCTCGGGTGCGAGTTAGACGGTTAAATAACGTGGATTTTCCTACGTTAGGGCGCCCGACAAGCGCGACCACAGGTACCATGTTTAAAGCCTCATTTTTATAAATCATCAGACAACGCACGCTATATTCGTGTCGTTGTTAAAAACAGGAAAACGGCCCCTGTCCAGGAGCCGTTTTCAAAGTGAACGACAGAGACGATTAACGTGTAATAGAGTACACGGTTCCGTCTTTTGCCTGGATCAGCAGTTTGCCGTCAGCGGCAACCGGTTCAGTCTGGAAACCAGAACTATCAACTTTTTGCTGGGCAACGAAACGACCATCTTCGACGTTAATCCAGTGCAGATAACCTTCGCTGTCACCTACCACCAGGTTGCCATTATACAGCACCGGAGAAGTCAGCAGGCGATGCAGCAGATCGCTTTGTGTCCACAGCGTAACGCCGCCATCAATGGTCAACGCCATCACCCGGTCATTTTGATCGACCAGATAGATGCGATTGCCGTCGACGATGAAATCATTCACCGAACCCAGTTCGCGTTTCCACATAATCTGACCGCTGCGCAGATCAAGCGCCGTCAGGTTACCATTATAGGCCAGCGCGAAAACAACGCCGTTAACAACGACGGGAGTCGTGTCAACATCGCTCAGACGGTCAATTTCGGTAGAACCGGTCGCCTGGGAAATACGCTGCTGCCAAATCATCTGGCCCTGTTCCATCAGCACTGCGCTGACGCGACCATTATCGCCACCCACGACGGCCGCACCAAAAGCCGTTGCCGGCGCAGACTCGCCACGCAAAGAGAGCGAAGGCATATCGAGGTTAACTGTCCATTTGACAGCGCCGTCAGCTTCGTTCAGCGCTTGTAACTGACCGTTACTGGTGTGGATTAACACCAGACCGTCGCTGACCACCGGGCGCGAAAGTGCTTCACCCGCGACTTTAGTTTGCCATGCCACAGTACCATCGCTGGTATTCAGCGCGTAAACCTGCGCCTTTTCGCTGCCAATGTAGACATGCCCACCAGACACGGTCACACCGCCAGAAAGTAATGCAGGATCTTTAGAGAACCAGCCATCTTTCTCGGCCAGGTTGACAGACCAGATTTCTTTGCCGTCATCCGCATTCAGCGCTTTTACTAAACCAGCGCGGTCCGCTGCATAGACAACGTTGTCCGCCAGTGCCGGATGAAGATTGGAATAGAAGTTGCCAATGCCGCTACCAACGGAAGTGCTCCACGCAGTAGTCGGCGTAAACTGGTTTTCAACGGTTGGCAATGGGGACATCTTTACCACATCTTCTTCGCTGTTAAACAGCGAACAGCCGCTTAAAAGGGTAACGGAAAGCAGTCCTGGCAGCAGTAATTTACGCAATTGCATCGGGTCCCTCTCAGATGGACAAATTATTAATTTTCATCTGCATCATTTCGCTCAGTGCCGGGGTAACATCGCTTTTCACGCCTGCTTCCCATGCACTACGCGCACCTTGCTTATCACCTTTGCTCAGCAATGCTTCACCACGCAGGTCGGCAACAATGGCAGCCCACCCTTCACCTTTGATAGCATCAAGGGTTTTTAGCGCGGCATCAGCCTGCTTGAGCTGTACCTGAACGCGAGCAAGACGCAGATTTATCACGGCTTTGAGATTTTCATCGCTCGTGTCTGCCAGCCCCTGTTGTAACTGGGCGGCAGCTTTCTCTAGTTCATTTTTGTCAACAAATTGCTGCGCAAGTTCCAAAGAAGCCAGCGCACCATAAGTATTTTTATTTTCAGCAGCAAATTTTTCCGCCGCTGGGATGCTATCCGGTTTGCCTTCGCTCACTGCGGTAACCGCATTTTGATAGGCAAGAGAAGCGGAGCGTGCAGAATCAACCTGATGGCTGTTCCAGTAGCGCCAGCCAATCAGTGCGCCAACGCCCAAAATCACCCCAACAGCCAGTGCTTTGCCATTTTCAGCAAAAAAGCGTTTAACCGCTTCAACCTGGTCGTTTTCGTTCTCGTAAATTTCCACGCTGTCCTTCTCCTTCCTTAACCCAGTAACGTGCGCAAATGCGCGGCTACGCTATCCTGCGCAACTGCAGTTTGCTCACCAGAGCGCAAATCCTTCACTACTGCTGTGCCGTTAGCCACTTCAGACTCACCCAGCACCACAGCAACGCGGGCACCCCATTTATCAGCACGGGCAAACTGTTTCTTAAAGTTGCCGCCGCCGTGGTTGGTCATCAGTTTCACGCCCGGTAATTCATCACGCAGACGCTCTGCTAATGCCATAGCCGCAGATTGTGTGTCAGCACCTGAAGCCACCAGGTATATATCGACAACAGGATCGGCTTTAAATTCCGGATTAACGGCCTGAACTAACAATACAAGACGTTCGAGGCCCATCGCAAAACCGACTGCCGGTGTTGCACGACCACCCAGTTGTTCCACCAGACCGTCATAACGACCACCTGCACACACGGTGCCCTGGGAACCGAGGCTGTTAGTCACCCACTCGAAAACGGTACGGTTATAGTAATCCAGACCGCGCACCAGACGCTGGTTTACGGTGTAAGCGATCCCCGCGCTCTCAAGCAGTTTGCACAGACCGGCAAAGTGCTCACGAGATTCCTCGTCCAGATAATCGCCTAATGCCGGAGCGTCGTTGAGAAGCGCCTGCACTTCCGGATTTTTTGAATCCAGTACGCGCAACGGGTTAGTGTACATGCGGCGTTTGCAGTCTTCGTCCAGCTTTTCTTTATGCTGCTCAAGGAATGCCACCAGCGCATCGCGGTAATTCGCACGAGCTTCCAGCGAACCGATAGAGTTCAGCTCAAGAGTTACGTGCTCGGAAATACCCAGCGCGCGCCACCAGCGGGCAGTGAGCATAATCAGTTCGGCGTCGATATCCGGACCTTGCAGAACGAAAACTTCGCAGCCCAACTGATGGAACTGACGATAACGCCATTTCTGCGGACGCTCGTGACGGAACATAGGCCCGATCTACCACAGAAACTGTTCCTGAGTGTACAGAAGACCAAGCTCGATGCCGGCGCGTAAACAACCCGACGTCCCATCAGGGCGCAGCAGCAGGCTGGAGCCCATGAGATCCCACAAGGTCTA
>ENA-OQKY01001845-OQKY01001845.1-human-gut-metagenome-genome-assembly--contig:-NODE-1845-length-10504-cov-2.741640_pt1 | contig 10504 bp, 5 predicted proteins | sample MGYA00242652_ERZ504805 | MGnify/ENA primary metagenome ERZ504805 (study PRJEB26092, sample SAMD00036400) | human gut metagenome | host: Homo sapiens | study: EMG produced TPA metagenomics assembly of... | reverse complement strand
CGTACGTAGTACGCGTAGTATCCGACATCCCCGAATCAAACGGTTCTTCTTCCATGGCTACCGCATGTGCCGGAACTTTGGCATTGTTGGATGCAGGTGTGAAAATCAACAAACCGGTATCAGGTATCGCCATGGGATTGATTAAGAATGCAGGCGAAGACAAATATGCCGTATTGTCCGACATCCTCGGTGATGAGGACCACTTGGGCGACATGGACTTCAAGGTGACCGGAACAAAAGACGGTATCACCGCCACTCAGATGGACATCAAAGTGGACGGTCTGTCATACGAAATCCTCGAAAAGGCATTGCTGCAGGCTAAAGAAGGCCGCGAATATATCTTGGGCAAAATCACCGAGTGCATTGCCGAGCCTCGCGAAGACCTGAAACCTCACGCTCCGCGTATCGAGACAATGACCATTCCCAAGGAATTCATCGGTGCTGTCATCGGCCCTGGTGGAAAGATTATCCAAGGTATGCAGGAAGAAACCGGTGCTACCATTACTATTGAAGAAGTGGACAACATCGGTAGAATCGAAATCGCCGGTACCAACAAGAAGAGCATCGATGATGCTATGCGTATCATCAAAGGGATTGTAGCTGTCCCCGAAGTAGGCGAAGTCTACAAAGGCAAGGTACGCTCCATTATGCCTTACGGTGCATTCGTTGAATTCCTGCCGGGTAAGGACGGCTTGCTCCATATCTCCGAAATCGACTGGAAACGTCTGGAAACAGTAGAAGAAGCCGGTATCAAGGAAGGTGATGAAATTGACGTAAAACTTCTCGACATCGACCCGAAGACCGGAAAATTTAAGCTGTCACGCAAAGTATTGCTTCCGAGACCGGAAAGACAAGAAAGACCGGAAAAGAAATAAGAAATCTCTTATTCTTTAAGCATATAAAGCCTGGTGGAGCTCCATCAGGCTTTCTTTTTGTCCATACAGCCAGAATGGCTCCGAAAAAACAAGGCACAATGCTTGCATATTCCAAAAAGATTATGTTTTTTGCTATATAAAGCCTTATATTCCATAAAGAACCTCAATTAATGTCCGGTTTAAGGAGCCTACATACTATGAATCTTTTCTCACGCTTTTTCCAGGAAAACCAAGAAAAGTTTTTGGCCTTTGCTTATTCTTATCTCAGGGATAAAGCGGAAGCGGAAGACGTTGTGATGGAATCCATGATTGCCCTATGGGAAAATCGAGACCGCTGGGAAGAAAATAGTAACCTGCATGCCCTGCTGCTGACCATCATAAAGAACAAAGCCCTGCACGTACTCGAGCACAAGCAGGTGCGTCTGCGAGCGGAAGAAACCATCAGCAGCCACAACCTGCGCGAACTGGACTTACGCATCTCCACCTTGAAAGCCTGCGAACCGGACCAGATATTCAACACGGAAATACAGCATATCGTAAATAAGACCTTACAGGAAATGCCCGAGCAAAGCCGGAAGATATTCATGTTGAGCCGATACCAGAACCTGGCAAACAAGCAGATTGCCGATAGTCTGGACATATCACTTAAAACCGTAGAGGCACACATCACCAAAGTGCTGCGGATTCTCCGGCTGAGACTGAAAGATTATCTTGTTACCATACTCATAATATTAATATCCTAAAAAATGCTTCTACGGAATAGGGTTACCGCCCACTTTCCGGTTATATATACAAAAGGTAAAAAGAGCACGTTTTAGAAAAGAAATAAATTATTGACAATGAACCAAGAGCTATTATATAAATATTTCAAAGGTATTACTTCCGTTGAAGAAGAAAAGATGATACTCGACTGGATAGACGCCTCGGATGAAAACCGGGACATCTTCCTGAAAGAGCGCATGATATACGACATTTCCTTGTTCTCGGACAAGCAGGGAAACAATGAAAAGAAAACGGTGCACATCATGCCGATGCTCCGCTGGGCGGCCCGTATAGCCGCCGTCACCATTGTCGCCATTGCCGGTTATTTCATCACCTCCGACTTTCTATATAACAAGGAGGTACAATTGCAAACAGTCACCGTGCCTGCCGGACAACGGGCGCAGATTACCCTTGCCGATGGAACGCGCGTATGGCTGAACTCCAAGTCTACCATGAAATATGCCGCCAACTTCGGACGCAACGAACGGAATGTGGAGCTGGACGGAGAGGCCTACTTTGAAGTAGCCAAAAACAAGAATATCCCATTCTATGTACATACAGAAACGAACAAGGTAAAAGTTGTAGGAACGAGTTTCAACGTCTGTGCCTACAGTGGGAGCCATGAGTTCGGAACCACATTGGTGGAAGGTATCGTCGATATCTATCCGGCCAACAGCAGCCAGATAATCACCAGGTTGCAGAAAGACGAGGTATTTCTCAATGAAAACGGAAAATGTAGAAAGGCCGTCCTTCCTTCCTATGAATATCTACGCTGGAAAGAGGGACTATACTGTTTTGACGACGCTCCATTCAGCGGTATCCTCGGTAGACTGGAGAAATACTATAATGTAAAGATAACCGTTGCCAGTCCTCAACTGCTGAACTACGGCAGCTTTACCGGCAAGTTCAGAGAGCAGGACGGCATCGAACATATACTGCGGACCATCTCGAAAGACCATCCTTTCAAGTTCCGCATCAACGAAGAAAAGGATTCAATTGTTATATATGAGTAAGAAAAAAAGATCGGAAAGTACCCCCATACTTTCCGATCCGAAACAGTCAAAAATCGACCTTAATCAATTTATTAACTTAACACAGTGACAAAGATATGAGAAAAATTTTGTTGATGAGGCTTTTTTATCTAAAAAAATTAGATTTTAAGCAATTATTGCAAACCTATGAAAATCACATTATTCCTTCTCCTGCTTGTTATATTTCAGGTGTACAGCGGGAACTGCTACTCTCAGAATGCCAGGGTCAGCATTCAAAATGCCCGGCTGAGGGTAGGGCAAGTTCTCGAGCAAATTGAATCGCAAACAGAATACTTATTTGTATATAACAAACAGAACGTCGATGTACGCCGTACCGTCGACATCAATGCAAGCAACCAAACTGTTTCCGAAGTACTTGACCAAATGTTCAAAGGGACAGACATCAAGTATGTGATGGAAGGCAAAAACATCGTTTTAACCAAAAACAGCAGGAGTGCTGAGGATAAGACAGACACTCTGCAGGAAATGGCTACTGTAAGAGGAAAGGTGACGGACTCCAGAGGTGAACCGATTATCGGTGCCAACATTCTTGAAAAAGGGACCGCCAATGGTGTTATCACCAATACCGAAGGAGAATTTAGCATGAATATCCCTCCTTATGCCACTATTGTCGTATCCTACATCAGTTATGAGCCGCAAACCATTGCCCTGAACGGTAGAAATAATCTCCACATCCGGATGGAAGAAAAGAACCTCGCCCTGGAGCAAGTAGTGGTAACCGCCATGGGTATCCAGAAGAAAATGTCCTCATTGACCTATTCTACCCAACAGATAAGCAGCAATGAGCTGACCCGTGCCAAAGAGCCGAACATGATTAATACACTGGCAGGAAAGACGGCCGGAGTACAAATCAATAAAACCGCCAATTTAGGAGGTTCTGCCAAAGTCGTCATTCGCGGTGCACGCTCTGCATTTGCCAGCGGCAACAACCAGCCCTTGTACGTAATTGACGGTGTTCCTATGCTGAACAGCTCAACAGAATCCACCTCCACCGTAATCGGCGGTAACTACGATGGATTGAACCGTGATGCCGGTGACGGGATTTCCAACTTGAATCCGGACGACATAAAAAGCATCAACATCCTGAAAGGTTCTTCTGCCGCCGCGCTTTATGGTTCGCAGGCAGCTAATGGCGTCATTCTGATCACCACTAAAAAGGGAAAGGCCGGACTGCAGCGCGTTACATTCTCCTCCAACCTGACCGTAAGTCACGCCATCAGTACCCCCGAATTCCAAAATACATACGGCCGGAACGAAGATGGCGGTACGGCAAGCTGGGGTACAAAAGGCAATGTAACGGACTATGACAACATAGGCGAGTTCTTCAGCAATGGCATCACCACTTTCAATTCGCTGGCTATCACTACCGGAAATGAAAAGGTACAAACTTATTTCTCATACGCCAACACCACGGCTAAAGGAATTGTGGACAATAACAAACTACAGAAGAATAACCTGAACCTACACGAAACGGCCAGCCTCTTCAACAACAAGCTGAAACTGGACGGCATTGCAACACTAATGACCCAAACCGTCAAGAACTCCCCTGCTACCGGCGGCTATTATCTGAATCCGCTGGTCAGCTTGTACAGTTTCCCACGTGGCGTAGACATGAGCACTTACAGAGAAAACTTTGAAACGTGGAATGCCGACCGCAATATGATGACACAAAACTGGATTGAAAAGAATGGAGATGGTACCGTCAGTGAATGGGGACAGAATCCCTACTGGCTGAAAAACCGCGTGCTCAGTGGCTACAAGCGTTATCGCGCTGTGGCATCGGCCAGAGCCAATCTGCACATTACGGACTACTTCAACCTGCAGGTACGGGGTAATGTGGATTATATCAGTGATAAATTCGACAATAAGATGTATGCCACTACAGCTCCCAACATCGCCGGCAAATACGAGGACAAGGAAAACGGACGTTACATCTGGTCGGACAGCCAGGAAATCCAAGTCTACGGTGACGCAATGGTCTTGTTCAACAAGGAATTTGATGACTTTTCCCTCAATACGGCACTGGGAGCCAGCATCAACATGAGTAAAGTCAATTCACTGACGATAGACTCAAGGCTTGCTTCCCTCTACAAACCGAATGTATTTACTGTCCCCAATGTAGTGATGGACTCCAAAGCAGCCGTAAACCAGAGCATCGACAGCAAACGCACGCTCCAATCAGTATTTGCCACCATGCAGTGGGGCTGGAAAGGACTACTATACTTGGACATTACCGCACGTAACGACTGGTCATCCACATTAGCCCACACAGACAGCAAGAATACCGGATTCTTCTATCCCTCCATAGGAGCTACCTGGATTCTTAACAAAACCTGCTCCCTGCCCAAATGGATAAGTTTTGCAAAAGTGCGCGCTTCATGGGCGGAAGTCGGTAATGACCTTCCGATAGGAATCACCAATCCGGTAGACATCATCATGGTAGGCGGCAGTATCAATGTAAATACCGTAGAACAGCGCGGTGACCTAAAACCGGAAATCAGCAGCTCCATCGAATTCGGTACAGAATGGCGCTTCTTCCATCACCGCTTCGGGATAGACTTCACTTGGTATCAGACCAATACCAAGAACCAGTTGTTGAGAATGGACAATCCTACGGGCTCCACCTATAAATACCGGTATGTCAATGCCGGAAAAATACGTAACCAGGGTTTTGAGCTGACGGTAGACGCCACTCCGCTACTATACAGAAACTTTTCGTGGAAGAGTCTCATCAACATGTCCGCCAACAAGAACAAAGTAGTGACCCTGCATCCTGACTATCCAGAATTTTCCTACTACGAAGAAGGTTTCAACGCAGGCTATCAGATGCGCGTCAAAGAAGGAGGCAGCCTGGGGGATATTTATGGAAATGCTTTCCGCCGTAACGAGGATGGCAGCATCATGGTTGATGAAACCAGCAAAAGGCCTTTGGGAAATACCGGAAACAAGGATTTGCTTGGGAATGCCAATCCTGACTTCACGATGGGATGGAGCAATACACTTACCTACAAAGACCTGGAGCTCTATTTCCTGATAGATTTCCGCTTCGGCGGCGAAGTCATGTCACTGACACAGTCCGAACTGGATGCCAACGGCGTGACCAAAGTCACCGAAGAGGCCCGAACCCGGGGATATGTAGAATACCAAGGACAGAAGTTCAACGACCCGAGAGCATTCTACAGTGCAGTAGGCGGCAGAAATGCCATCTCCGAATATTATATGTACGACGCAACCTGCATCAGACTCCGTGAAGTATCACTGAGCTATTCTTTCCCGAAAACGATACTGGAAAACAGTAGATTCATAAAGGGAATCGACGTATCATTGGCAGCGCGCAACTTGTGCTTTTTCAAGAAGGAAGCACCGTTCGACCCCGATGCAGTGATGTCCGTAGGCAACAACAATCAAGGAGTAGACGTGTTTGGCATGCCTACTACCCGGAATATCGGCTTTAACCTAAGATTAACCTTTTAAAATGAATACCTTATGAAAAACAAGTGCATCATATTCCTTTTCTGCCATAGCATATTGCTGCTTGCAGCTTGCACCGGCGGTTTTGAGAACGACAACGAAATCAAGGGAGGTTTCTCGGACGACAAAAAGGAAATAGATTTCCAGAACCTGACTGCTCCATTCGAACCCATACAGTCGGGTATCTACTTCAATATAGGTTCTGTTGGCTTAAATTGGGTATGGCAGATGACACAATCCCTGAACCATGACATGTTCTCCGGCTACTTCATGGACCCTATTCCTAAATTCATGAAATCCAACGCCTGCTACAACCTGAACTCAGGCTGGACCAATGCCGCATGGCAATGTACTTACGGATATGTCTACACGGAGGTGCAGAAGGCAGAAAAGAACTTTTATGGCAATGACAACTTGAAAGGCTACCTCGGCATTACCGAAATTTTGAAAGTGGAACTGATGCACCGCATTGCCGATACATACGGTCCGCTGGTCTACCATCAACTGGGTGAGACACCCCGGGTTTACGGACTGCAAGAAGCCTATACACGCTTCTTTGCAGACCTGGACGAAGGGCAGCAATTGATAAGGGAATACCTGGACGAAGGAGGTGACAACAACAAATTCAAAGAGTATGATATGCTGACCAACGGCAAGACCTTGAAGGACTGGTTGAAGTTTGCCAACTCACTGCGTTTGCGCCTTGCCATGCGCATCTCCAATGTGGATGCAACTCTTGCCAAAGACCAAGCAACCAAAGCACTGAATGACAATCAAGGTGTACTGGAAGGTGCAAGGGAAACCATCGCTGTAATGGGCAAGAACTATATCAATCCTTTGTGTGCCGTTGCCGGTTGGGGTGAAGTCTACATGAATGCCTCGATGGAATCCATTGTCAACGGTTATGAGGACCCGCGTGGCAAGAAATGGTATAACACCGCCCTTCTCGAAGGTTATCAAAAACAGTTGTTAGGCATTCCCATCGGCTTACCCATGAAAGACGGTGACGCCAACATTTACAGTTTTTGCTCTTCCCTCAACACAAGTACCATCGGCGAAAAGACCGGAGCCGTATTGATGAGTGCGGCAGAAGTCTGGCTGCTCAGGGCCGAAGCAGCCCTCCGTGGCTATACCAAAGAGAATCCCCGCACATGCTATGAATACGGGGTAAGTACTTCATTTACACAGTGGGACTGTGCTGGTGCCTCCGAATATCTGGAAAGCGACAAAACCCCTGCCGATTATAAAGATGTAGTCTCGGGCGGCAAGGTAGGCAAGGACATGAAAGCCTTGATTACCATATCCCCCAAATGGGAAGAAGATGCAGACATAGAGACGAAACTCGAAAAGATTATTACCCAGAAGTGGCTGGCATGCTGGCCCGAAAGTTATGAGGCATGGGCTGAGCAACGCCGTACCGGATACCCAAAACTTTTCAAGGTCCAAAGCAACACCGGAAAAGTGATTGATACGGATATCATGATCCGCCGCCTTCCGTTCTCGACGGACGCCGCCACTGCCGACCCGGCACAATACGCCACCCTCACGGAAAAACTGGGTGGCGCAGATAACGGCGCCACCCGCCTTTGGTGGGATACGGGGAAAAACTCTTTCTAGAACAGACTCCACGCAACCGTAAGCCCTGCCATCACAATGGCTACCATGCTCATCAGCTTGATTAGGATATTCAAGCTCGGACCGGATGTGTCCTTGAACGGGTCTCCTACGGTGTCACCCACGACTGTAGCTTTGTGGACTTCACTGCCTGTGCCGCCAAAGTTGCCTTCTTCAACATATTTATTGGCATTATCCCATGCACCACCGGCATTTGCCATGAAGATAGCAAGCACGAAACCGCTACTCAATCCGCCAATCAGCAGGCCGAGCACACCGGGAACACCGAAAATAAGTCCCGTCGCAATCGGAGCAATGATAGCTATCAGTGACGGAATCACCATCTCGCGTTGCGCCCCTTTCGTCGAGATTGCCACACAACGCTCATAATCAGGCTCCGTTTCTCCCGTAAGGATTCCCTTGATTTCGCGGAACTGGCGGCGCACTTCCTCGACCATGGCATGGGCCGCACGGGACACGGCGCCCATGGTGAGTGCCGCGAACATGAACGGCATCAGGGCGCCGATGAAGATACCGGCCACGATCAGCGGGTCGGTGAGCGTCAACGCGAAGTCGGGGATGGAATGATGCATCGTGGCCTGGTAGGACACGAACAGCGAGATGGCCGACAGGCCCGCGGACGCGATGGCGAAGCCCTTCGCGATGGCGGCCGTCGTGTTGCCCACGGCGTCGAGGGCGTCGGTGCGGTCGCGCACCTCTTCGGGCAGGCCCGCCATCTCAGCGATGCCGCCCGCGTTGTCGGCAACGGGGCCGTACGCGTCCACGCCGATGGTGATGGCGGTGTTGGAGAGCATGCCGGTGGCGGCCAGGCCGACGCCGAACAGGCCCACGGCGATGCCGCCGTCGGCAGCGGCGTTCGGGAACGCCATGTTGCCGAAGGTGTACGCGCCGATGATGGCGAGCGCCACCAGCACGATGGGAGCGATAGTGGACAGCATGCCCGTGCCGATGCCCTCGATGATGACCGTGGCGGCGCCGGTATCGGCGGCGTCGGCGATCTTATGCACGGGCTTGTACTTGTCGGAGCAGAAGTATTCGGTGATCTTGCCGATGGCAAGGCCGGCGACGAGGCCGCACAGCACCGAGCCGAACAGCCACAGCGGCTGAGCCTCGACCGACGGGGAATTCCAGACGGCGAACAGGCAGAAGATCACGACGATCTCGATGCCGGCGGCCACGTACGTGCCGCGATTGAGAGCCTTGTGCAGCGCGGCGCCTTCCTTGGCGCGCACGGCGAACAGGCCGATGATGGACGTGAGGATGCCGCAGCCCGCGATGATGACGGGGGTGACCAGCGCCCACACCAGGTCGCCCGTGGCGAAGTAGCCGCCCAGCGCGCCGAACGTGGCCGCGAGGATGGTGGGAGCCAAGATGGCACCGGTGTAGGACTCGAACAGGTCGGCGCCCATGCCCGCGACGTCGCCCACGTTGTCGCCCACGTTGTCGGCGATGGTGGCCGGGTTGCGCGGGTCGTCCTCCGGAATGCCCGCTTCGACCTTGCCCACGAGGTCGGCTCCCACGTCGGCCGCCTTCGTGTAGATGCGGCCGCCCACACGGGCGAACAGAGCCACAGCCGAAGCACCGGTGGCGAAGCCCTCCACCATGCCGATGTTCTCATGCATCTGCGCGACTTCGACGATGTCGATGCCGAACACCAGCAAGAGCAGCCACAGCGACAGGCCCAGCAGCGCGAACGAAGCAACGCACAGGCCCATGGTCAGGCCGGACTTGAAGCTGACGTTCAAAGCCTTGGCAACCGACTGCTCGGCGGCATGCGCCGTGCGCGTGTTGGCGCGCGTGGCGACGTGCATGCCGGCGTAGCCCGCGGCCGCCGACATCACGCCGCCCGTGGCGAACGCGAGCGCCGTGATGGGCGACAGGGCGACCGCCATGATGATGCCGACGACCACCATGAAGATGACGAGCAGCTTGTACTCGCTCATGAGGAACGCCTTGGCGCCCTGCTGGATCTTGATGGAGATGCTGTTCATCTTGTCCGGACCCGGATCCTGCTTCAGAACCCAGGAACCGAGGTAGGCCGCCATGCAAATGCCGATCAGGGCACACACGGGAGCCATCCATGCGACTGCAGTAGTCACGTGTCTCCTCCTTTTTCCGTTCCAATACAATAGTGCGACCTTTTCGCCGGGCATTCTAAGCGGGAAAGTCGCACGCAACTGCACTATTGTATGATATTTGCAGATAATGTGAAGTCGAAATCACGGTTTTTTGTCAGTTGGGTCGAATCGCCCGGTCAGCGCCAAGAACTTTTACAACCGTCGGCGGATCGGAGTGCGCGATCGAGCCCAAACCGCTATCATGCACTTCTTACCCTTGTTTACGAACACGTTACGATTGCATATATAGGAGTATCTATGACCGTACGTCGGCGCCTCGAAACGGCGCTCGCATCGGCCGCTGCGCTTCTTTCCAACCTGCGCGCTCGCCTGTCCCCCGCGCCCTGCGACCTCGTCGGTGCGGTTCTGTGCGCCTTAGCGGCGCTGTTCCTGATTCTGTACGCCGCCAGCGGCTTCTCCGACGCGCCCTGGTTCGCCGTGGCGGGCGCTGCGGCCGTGCTGCTGGGCTGCGGTTGCGCGCTGCTGCTGCGCGGCCGGCGCTCCCAGCGGACCTTGGAGCGCTGGCGCCTTGCCCGCCCCATCGTGCTGCTGCTAGCGGTTCCCATAGGACTCTACCTTCTGGAACGACCCT
>ENA-OQKY01001842-OQKY01001842.1-human-gut-metagenome-genome-assembly--contig:-NODE-1842-length-10522-cov-3.634632_pt1 | contig 10522 bp, 2 predicted proteins | sample MGYA00242652_ERZ504805 | MGnify/ENA primary metagenome ERZ504805 (study PRJEB26092, sample SAMD00036400) | human gut metagenome | host: Homo sapiens | study: EMG produced TPA metagenomics assembly of... | reverse complement strand
GCTTCGCTCTACCGCTCGGCAGGGTGACTACAATATCTACTGCCATTGCTATAAGAAAGAGTGGCTTGATAAGCACCTTGAAAACGCCGAGCGTGGTATCCGTTTCATTGATCCGCATTACAACGAAAGGTTCGTTATCCCTGACGGCGACACTATCCGTATTCAAATAGAAGATAACAAGTATGCAGACTACACTTGCAGATATATTGATGACTACCACGTTGAAGTCGGCAGTCAGTTATATCATATCTGTCAGTTTGCTGAACTGATGGAGCAGAACGGCTATAAGACTATTCCGCTTCGTTCCTCTCTGCCAAACACGGCGTATGTGTTCGTTGAGTCCCATAACTGTGTCGGCATTGTTCTCAAGGGCGAAAGCGGATACAGACCTACCGCCATTTATGGCAATACACCCGCCGAAACAAGAGCAGAGGTTGACAAGATGAATGGAAATCTCAAAATAAGCAAGGCTCAAGCTCAGGCTATGAATTGCGGCTCGATGTTCGGATGGGATACGCCTGCCGCCGATCCGAAGAACTATGACGATAAAGGAAACCCCATAAAGCCAAAAAGGAAAAACAAAGAATATGAACGATAAGGAGGTGTTACCTAATGGCTCGAAAATATGACCTGATTTCAGAGTTATACAACCGGACTTGTAAGACGGTCGTATCTTCTCCGCAGAGTTGGCAAGCCTTTTTGAGTTCTGCTTGCAGGAACTATAAGCTCCGCTTCGATGAGCAGCTTTTGGTGTTCGCTCAAAGACCTGATGCTACTGCCGTGCTTGAGATTGAGCGTTGGAACGGCACTTTTGGTCGATGGGTAAACAAGGGTGCAACGGGTATTGCAGTCTTTGATGATGCGAGCAGAAGCAGACAGCGACTTATCCATTACTTTGATATTTCCGATACCCACGAAAGCCGATACTCAAGACCTGTCCCTATTTGGACTATGAAGCCTGAGTATGAGGAAGAAATCATTGAAACCCTTGAAAGCACTTTCGGAGCGATTGAGGACAAGAGTTCTCTTGCTTCAGCGATTATGTGTGCCGCACGAAACGCAACGGAAGATAATATCCCTGACTACGTTGGCGACTTGCTTTATACAATCGACAACAGTTTCTTGGAAGATCTGAACGAGGATATGATTGCTTCGCTTTACAAAAAAACCGTTACAAATAGCGTGGCATATATGATGATGGAAAGGCTCGGCATTGATACGGAGGAACACTTCTTCCGTGAGGACTTTGAGGATATTATCAATTTCAATACCCCCGAAACCTTAAATGCTCTCGGCTTTGCCACAAGCGATATTGCCGAAATGGGACTTGCAGAAATCGCAAAAACAGTTATGTCCCTTGAGAAGCAAAATCGCATAATTGCTGAAAATCAAAATTCTGACTACAATAAAGTCAAAGAAAACCAAACCGAAAGGAGTCTTGAAAATGACCGAACTGACCTACACGATGCAGGGCGATTACAGACTGCCCAATCTGACCTTACCGGAGCAGCCGGAAGTACCGATGGGAAGATTCGCTCAACTGAGAGCGAAGTACCTGAAGGAAAATCGCAAGGTTCTATACTACAACCTTCTGACAAGTTGCAAGTTGAACGAGCATCTGACGGAAGTGGAACAGGCGGCGACCGAGCTGACGGAACGCTTGACGAAGGAGTTGGCGGACAAAGAGGGCGTGTCGGAGAAACTGAAAGCGACCGATATGATGAGTTGGGTTCGACAGATGAACAACATCCGCAGTCGGGTTCAGGAAACGGTGTTGAAGCAAGTAGTTTACGCTTAGACTATCACGACAGAAGCACCGAGGACAAAAGCCTACCGTTCTTCCACGATGAAGATACCATAAGAGAACTTCTTGGAACGACACCCCACCTGAAAGCATCCAAAGACGAAATACGAGCGTTCTTTGAAACCGTAGCCGATGACGATAAACGCACCGAGTATATCAAGGGTATTTTCAATAACGATTATACCGAAGTGATCTTGAGTGACGATAGGCGTGTCGGCTACAAAACTTATCAAAATGTCCTACACCTTTGGGAAGGCAGTTATCTCAGCCGTACAGCACAAGGCTACTACGATTGGGGTGTTATAGCCGACCACTTTGAAGCAATGCGACTTTTCGGAGAGCTTCAGGACAAAATGAAACCCTTGCCCTCTATGGATGGGCAAATGAGCTTAATGCTCGACTATGAAGCAGAGGTAACAAAACCCTCTGCTTTTTCTTTTTCCCAAGAGATTATTGATGCCATTCTTTGTCACGGCAGTCAGGTAAGCGAAGGAAAGTTCCGTATCTATGAGCAGTTCCAAAAGAGCTTATCCAAAAAGGAAAATGCAGACTTCCTGAAAAATGAGTACGGATGGGGCGGCTCGTATCCAATTATCGTTGGAACGGGCATTGACGAGTTGCACGATGGCAAAGGAATAAAGCTCACTAAAAAAGTCAATGGTGAAGAAGTAAAACTCTTGCTGAATTGGAATCAGGTTGAAAAGCGTATCTCTGAGCTTATCAAAATGGATAGATACCTGAACCAAAAAGAAAAGGAACTCTATCCTCAGTGGCTTGAACAACAAGAGATCCGCAGAGCCGAAGTTGCAGAGGAACGCAGAAAGAGAGAAATCCTTTCTACCGCACCTGCCGATAAAGAATTAGGTGAAACTGTACCTTATTCTTTTGAGTCTGAATATAGGCTTTTAAGTAGGCTGAAATCGGATTGCGAATACTTCTTAGGTGAAGGAGCAAGAGCAGAAAAGCACCTATGGGCAGGAAGCGTGGATAAGCAAATTGAAAAAATGCGTGAACTCTATGAACAACTCCCTGAGAAGCCTGAGTGGTTATCGAACCAAGATATTGACAACTACGAAAGGCAAATGCAGGATGTAACGCCCGAACAAACGAAAGAGCGTTATGAGTATCATCTTGGCAGCACCGTATATATCGGTGCAAACGAGTATGAAATTCAGTCCTTTGATGATGAGCGTGTAATGCTCTATGACTTGCAGTTCCCGTTGTTCAACAAGGAAATGACAAGAGCCGAGTTCGACCAAAAGGTTCAGGAGAACCCGATGAACGACCACCTGAAGGTAAAGGTCACAGAGGTTGAGCAAGGCACAGAAACACCCAATATTCCCTTTGCAAGTGGTGACACACACTACTTCTATCGCCCTGACTCAAAGCGTTGGGATGCGGTTTACTACAATCCTGATGCCAATTCAGGCGGTCAGTATGTTGTTACGCATCTTTCCCTTGAGGAAGTCATAAGTGCAAAGGAAAACAGCGATAGCGTTGAGTCGTTCTTCGAGAACTTATATCAGGCAAAAAGCCAAGAGTTAATCGACTTAGGAACACTTGACTATGATGCTTTCATCCGTGAGTACGGTGAAATGCACGCTGATCGTATTGGCGATGACGAAGGAACAATGGAAACCCTTGTTTCCGAAGCACGAAGCGAGCTTGAGCAAGTACCCGTCTATGACCGTGAAAGCGAAATCATCTACGATGTTCTTTCTGCTCTCAAAATTGATGATGTTACGTTGGACTTCGATGGTGATGAGTTAATCGCAACCGACAGTATGGGCAACGAATGGCACGGGCAGGAGTTCTATAAGTTCCTTGTGGAAGAAGCATTTGTCTTTGAGGATGACGGCAGCGTTCTTGGTATTCGTAATGAACTCTTAAAGGACTTTACGGAACTGTCCGAGCATAACGGCGTTCCCGTTAAGGACAACCGAGTGCGTGAGCCGTATAGAAGTTATCTTGCGGTGAAAGCCGAGAACCCTGACAGAATTGTTTTCTATCAGGTTGGCGATTTCTTTGAGTGCTACAACGATGATGCACAGAAAGCCGCAGATATATTTGACCTTTGGGTAACTTCCCGACCTATTAGCGACAATGAAAGAGTACCGATGTTTGGTATTCCGAAACACGCTATGGAAACCTATATGACAATGCTGACCGACAGAGGTTTTGATGTTGCTATTTCTGCTCTTGAGAACGGAGAACGCAAGGTGTATAACCTTGTTTCTCAGAACAAGGAAGATCCGGTGGAGTCGAAACCTATCGGCAGAATTGACTATCTTCACACAGACGGTCGTGTTCGTGAGAGTATCGAATACACAAGTCCGTATCAGCTTGAAAAGGATATTAAAGAAGAAAACCACTATGGTGTTCCGATGAGCGTAGTCCTTTACAAACAAGCTGACGGCTCGGTTATCCCACACGACTATATCGCAGAGTGTGATCCACCGCTTAACGGCTTTTCCGTAATCGACAATCCGTACTTGAAATCTTCCCTTGATATTGCAAAGGAGATTATTGACGAATATTGTCGAGAAGAATTTGAGCGTGACGAAGGTGCAGACTACACCAACCTTTCCGAAGTCAATGTGGCATACACAACGACCGAAGATGACAAGCACGAAATTCAGGCGTATGTCAATCTTGTAGACTTCCGCATTGAAACCCGTGTTGATAGCACGGTAGTCCGTACCGAACAGTACGACACCCTTGAGGACTTAACCGAGCGAGGTCTGAAGAACCTATCCTTTGATGACCTTGTTTACCTTTCCGAAGAAGAACTTGAGCAAGTGGAAAAGGCTTCTGCTCCCGTAGTTCCTGCTTGGGAAAAGCCAAAGAAAAGTAAGGTGCAGTCCTTTGACTTGCATCCTGATATTCCAATGTCCGAGCGACACAACTTCGACCTTGCCAACAACGAGATTGAAGAAGTCAACAAAAAAGAGCGTTTCCACCGCAACTATGCGGCTATCACGGTCTTGAAAAGATGTCAGCAAGAAAACCGCTTTGCCACACCTGACGAGCAGAAAATCTTGTCGAGATATGTCGGTTGGGGCGGTATCCCCGAAGCCTTTGATGAACGAGCAAGTGCTTGGCATACCGAGTATGCGATGCTCAAAAATATTCTGACACCTGAAGAATACAACTCCGCAAGAGAAAGCACCCTGACTGCCTTCTACACTCCGCCTACGGTTATAAAAGCCGTATATAAGGCTATGGAGCAGATGGGATTCCGTGAGGGTAATATCTTGGAGCCGTCTTGCGGTATCGGTCACTTTATCGGTATGATGCCCGACTCAATGAGCGAGAGTAAAATCTACGGCGTTGAGCTTGACACCATATCGGCGGGTATCGCACAGCAACTTTATCAAAAGACTTCGATTGCTGCACAAGGCTTTGAAGAAGCAAATCTCCCTGACAGTTTCTTTGATGCAGTTGTCGGCAACGTGCCTTTCGGAGATTTCAAAGTCCCCGATAAGAGGTACGACAAGCACAAGTTCCTGATCCACGACTACTTCTTTGCGAAGTCCCTTGACAAATTGCGACCGGGCGGCGTTATGGCACTCATAACGAGCAAAGGCACAATGGATAAGGAAAACCCCGCAGTCCGTAAGTATATCGCACAGAGAGCTGACTTGCTCGGTGCAATTCGTCTGCCTAACAACACCTTTAAGGGCAACGCCGGAACGGAAGTCGTTTCGGATATTCTTATCTTTCAGAAGCGTGACCGCCTGATAGATATTGAGCCTGATTGGGTGCATCTTGGCACAGATGAGAACGGCATACCGATGAACAGTTACTTTGTCGATCACCCCGAAATGATACTCGGTGAGATGAAGATGGTATCAGGACGGTTCGGCCCTGAACCATCTTGTGTGCCTTATGAGGGTGCAGACCTTGAAGAACAGTTGAGCGAAGCAATCGCCAACATTCACGGTGAAGTTACTGCTTATGAGGTTGACGATGAACTGACCGAAGAAGATAACTCTATCCCCGCCGATCCTACGGTTAGGAACTTTTCTTATACGGTGGTAGACGATAAAATCTACTTCCGTGAGAACTCAAGAATGACTCCGGTGGATGTTTCTGCTACCGCCGAAAATCGAATTAAGGGTATGATAACCATTCGTGATTCCGTCAGAAATTTGATTGAATTGCAGACGGAAGATTACCCTGACTATGAGATAAAAGCCGAGCAGGAGCGATTAAACACGCTCTACGACACCTTTACAAGTAAGTATGGGCTACTCAATAGCAGAGCCAATACTTCGGCTTTCTCTCAGGACAGTTCCTACTCTTTGCTCTCGGCTCTTGAAATCTTGGACGATGAAGGAAACCTTGAGCGTAAAGCAGATATGTTCTTTAAGAGAACGATTAAGCCGCACACTCCCGTTACTTCGGTTGATACTTCGAGCGAAGCACTTGCCGTATCTATGGGCGAAAAAGCGTGTGTAGATATGGAATATATGTGTCAGCTTTCAGGCAAGACCGAAGCAGAAATCTACGAAGATCTGAAGGGCGTTATCTTCCTTAACCCGATGTACGGGTACGGCAACAGTACCGAAACAAAGTATCTTATGGCTGATGAATACCTTTCCGGTAATGTCCGTGAGAAACTTGCTTGGGCGAAACGCTCCGCAGAACTCAGTCCCGAAGATTACAAAATCCACGTGGAAGCACTTGAAAAGGTGCAGCCGAAAGACCTGACCGCAAGTGAAATCTCTGTCCGTCTTGGTGCAACTTGGCTACCCCCTGAAATCGTTGAGAAGTTTATCTTTGAGTTCTTGGGAACACCGAGATATGCACAATGGAATATCAAGCTCCACTTCTCTCAGTACACGGGAGAATGGAATATTGAGGGCAAATCCTACGACAGAGGAAATGTCAAAGCGTACAACACCTACGGCACAAGCCGTATCAATGCCTACAAGATCATTGAGGAAACTCTGAACCTGAAGGATGTTCGTATCTTCGATTATATTGAAGAACCTGACGGTAAAAAGAAAGCCGTGCTGAACAAAAAAGAAACTGCTATTGCTCAGTCGAAGCAGGAACTTATCAAGCAAGGTTTTCAGGATTGGATATGGGCAGATCCGGAACGCCGTGAGCGACTGTGTAAGCTCTATAACGAGAAGTTCAACAGTATTCGCCCCCGTGAGTACGATGGAAGTCATATCACATTCAATGGTATGAACCCTGAAATCGAACTCCGTGAACACCAAAAAAATGCGGTGGCTCACATTCTTTACGGTGGTAATACGCTCCTTGCTCACGCAGTCGGCGCAGGCAAAACCTTTGAAATGACGGCGGCAGCTATGGAGTCAAAGCGACTTGGACTTTGCAACAAATCTCTGTTTGTTGTGCCGAACCACCTGACCGAACAATGGGCGGCAGAGTTCTTGCAGCTCTATCCTTCAGCTAATGTTTTGGTGGCAACAAAGAAAGACTTTGAAACCAAAAACCGTAAGAGATTTTGCGGTCGAATTGCTACGGGCGACTACGATGCTATCATTATCGGACACTCTCAGTTTGAGAAAATCCCTATGAGCATTGAAAGGCAGAGAGCGATCCTTGAGGAACAGCTTGAAGAAGTTACCAACGGTATCGCTGACCTGAAAAGAAATCGTGGAGATAACTTCTCGGTCAAGCAGTTGGAACGCACAAAGAAATCTGTCAAGCAGAAGCTCGACAAACTCAACGACCAAACCCGAAAGGATGACGTTGTTACCTTTGAGGAACTTGGCGTAGACAGACTTTTCATTGATGAGAGCCACTACTACAAAAACCTTTTTCTCTATACCAAAATGCGAAATGTCGGCGGTATCGCACAGACCGAAGCGATGAAGTCAAGCGACCTCTTTATGAAGTGTCGCTATCTTGATGAAATCACGGGCGGTCGTGGTACGGTGTTTGCAACCGGAACGCCGATCTCAAACTCTATGGTGGAACTCTATACCATTCAGAGATATTTGCAGTATAACACCCTTGTGAAAAACAATCTGCAACACTTCGATGCTTGGGCATCCACCTTTGGAGAAACCATTACGGCGGTTGAGCTGACACCTGAAGGTTCAGGTTACAGAGCAAAGACAAGGTTCGCAAGGTTCTATAATCTTCCCGAACTTATGGCGATGTTCAAAGAGGTTGCGGATATAAAGACCGCAGATATGCTCGACCTTCCCGTACCAAAAGCAATCTTCCACAATATCTCTGTAAAGCCGTCTGAGCATCAAAAACAGATGGTAGCAGAGCTTGCAGAGAGAGCCGAGAAAGTCCGTAACGGTATGGTCGATGCGAGTGTAGACAATATGCTCAAAATCACCAATGACGGCAGAAAACTTGCTCTCGACCAACGACTAATCAACCCTATGCTCCCTGACTTTGAGGGCAGTAAGTTGAACGCTTGTGTGGATGCTATGTTTGATAAGTGGGAAAAAGGCAAAGAGAAACGACTGACTCAGTTGTTCTTCTGTGACCTATCCACCCCGAAGAATGACGGTAATTTCTCCGTGTATGATGATATTCGCAAGAAACTCATTGAGCGTGGAGTACCCGCCGAAGAAATAAAGTTCATTCACGAAGCAGACACCGAAGCAAAGAAACTTGAACTCTTTAAGAAGGTTCGCAGAGGTGATGTCCGTATCCTTATGGGCAGCACTCAGAAGATGGGTGCAGGTACTAACGTGCAGAATAAACTTTCTGCATCGAGCGATCTTGACTGCCCTTGGCGACCTTCCGACTTGGAGCAGAGATTAGGTCGTAGCATCCGTCAGGGCAACGAAAACCCTGAAGTAGATATTTACCGTTTCGTAACCGAAGAAACCTTTGATGCCTACCTCTATCAACTCGTAGAGGGCAAGCAGAAGTTCGCTTCACAGATTATGACGAGCAAATCGCCCGTTAGATCTTGTGAGGATATAGACGAAACTGCATTGTCCTACGCCGAGATTAAGATGCTTGCAACGGGCAACCCGCATATCAAAGAAAAGATGGACTTGGATATTCAGGTGCAGAAATTGCGACTATTAAAATCCAACTTCCTCTCCGAAAGATACGCTCTTGAAGATAAGATTATCAAGTTTTATCCGCAGGATATAGCAAGGCGAACTGAAACAATCAAGAGCCTGAAAGCTGATATAGAGCGTGTCGCACAACACCCGAAACCGCTTGATGATACCTTTGTTGGTATGACGGTTAAGGGTGTTTTTTATTCCGAGAAAGCGGATGCCGGCAATGCCATCCTTGAAGCGTGTCAGGCTATGACGAACCCTGATCCAATTCCTCTTGGTGAGTATCGTGGTTTCCAAATGGAACTGTACTTTGAAGCGAGAGAATACAAGGTAAAGCTCAAAGGCGAACTTGGTTATCCCGTTACTCTTGGCACAGACACCTTTGGTAATATCACTCGTTTTGACAACGCTCTTGAGGGATTACAGAAGCGTTTGGAGTTCAACGAGCAAGAACTTGAAAACACGAAAAAGCAGTTTGAAACCGCAAAGATTGATGTGTGCAGACCGTTCAATCAGGAAGAAGAACTGCAAACCAAAACCGCAAGACTGAACGAACTTAACGCACTTCTTAATGTAGATAAGCGTGAGAACGAGATAGTCGGCGGTGAGCCTGACGAGGGCGATGAAGAACCTACCCCGAAGAAAAAAGACCGTGAACGATGAAAGGAGTTGATGTATATGGCAGTCGATTATAACGAACTGCTCTATGAAAAGGTGCAGGCTGAGTACGATGCTTTCATCGAAGAACTCAAGCGAATGACACCTGAACAAGTCATTGACAGAGCCTACGAAAAGGTCACGAAAGAAAATATGGTAACGATTATTCGTGAAGAAAACTTGACACCTGCTGAAGCAAAAGCATTGAACCGTGAGAAGTATCCCCTTGACCGTATGTATCAGGAATGGCTTGATACCGATGTCAGCGAAATGCAGATGCTCAAGGACTCTATTGATGACACTGCTAAAAAGGCAGTCAAAGAAATGAAAGACAAGCAGAAAGAAAGTAGGTGAAGTTGATGCCATATATTGCACCGGAAATCATTACGGAAGCAAAACGGATGGACTTACTGACCTACCTGAGAAACTACGAACCTCACGAGCTTGTGAAGTTCTCAGGCAACACCTACACAACCCGTACCCACGATAGTTTGAAGATCTCAAACGGAAAATGGATGTGGTGGTCACGAGGTATCGGGGGCAAAACTGCCCTCGATTATCTTGTGAAAGTTAAAGGTCTTTCCTTTCTTGAAGCCGTAGAAACGATTATGGGCGGCAATGTTGCACTTCCTATTCCAATCCCAACGCCGAAAGAAAACGCTCCCAAAGTCCTTCTGTTGCCCGATAAAAGCAATACAAACGATGTGATAACCGAGTATCTTTTCGGCAGAGGTATCGACTACGAAATCATAAACTACTGCATACAAAAGGGACTGATTTTTGAGAGCCTACCTTACCACAATGTTATGTTTGTTGGTAAAGATGAGAAAGGAAAACCACGCTATGCTGCTTACCGAGCCACCAACAATTCACGAATTATGGGTGATGCTTCAGGGAGCGACAAGCACTATTCTTTCCGTCTTGAAGGCACAAACAAAACGGAAGTCCACCTCTTTGAGTGTGCGATAGATGTTCTCTCGTATGCCACTTTGCTGAAGCTCGGCGGCGGTAAATGGAAGGATGAAAACCTTGTTTCCCTTGCAGG
>ENA-OQKY01001823-OQKY01001823.1-human-gut-metagenome-genome-assembly--contig:-NODE-1823-length-10630-cov-3.132819_pt1 | contig 10630 bp, 10 predicted proteins | sample MGYA00242652_ERZ504805 | MGnify/ENA primary metagenome ERZ504805 (study PRJEB26092, sample SAMD00036400) | human gut metagenome | host: Homo sapiens | study: EMG produced TPA metagenomics assembly of... | reverse complement strand
CTCCCTCTCCAAACTGTACATTGGAACGGATATCCAGTTTTCCTGTTTTCCAGAACTCGTCCACCCGTTTCCGGCGGCTGTCCACATCCTCTCCGCGCTCCAGAATCACCGGGCAGTATCCTGCTCTTGCCAGCATCAGACCGGCAAAAAGTCCGGCCGGACCGGCTCCCACAATAATCGGAGGAGAAAAAAGCATCTCCTCTCCGGGCTTTGGAAATACGTATGGTTTTTCCCGGCAGATTGCAGCCTGAGAATTTTTTGCCCTATGTAACACCTGCTCTTCCCGGGCAGTTTTTATATCAACGGTATAGCTGTAAAAAAGCTCCGGCTTTTTTCTCCCGTCCAGGGAACGCCGGCGGATTTCCAGCTTCTCCACCTGTTCCGGAGAAATCCGAAGAGCTTTGGCCGCCTTTTTCTTAAGCTCCTCCGGCTTATGCTCCACGGGAAGCTTTAACTGATTAATTCGTATCATTTTTCCGTCCTCCCTGCACATCTTCCTGCTGTAATTCCCGTAGACCAGGCCCACTGCAGATTATATCCGCCGCAGATTCCGTCTACATCCAAAAGCTCTCCAGCCAGATAAAGCCCCTTCACCAGCTTTGACTCCATAGTTTCCGGCCGGACATCCCGGGTGTCCACTCCTCCGCAGCAAACCTGCGCCTGCTCAAAGGAATTGGTTGACGTTACTGGAAGCTCAAAAAACTTAATCAGGTGAACCAGCCGTTCCAGCTGCTGGTTTTTCAGATTTCCTACCAGCTCTGCCCCATCAATCTGAGACAGCTTTAACAGCACCTGAGACAGCTTTTTATTTAATACACCAGTCAGAAAATCCTCAGATTTCCGGTAGGCAAGTGCCTTTGCCCGGTTCCGAATAAACTGTTTTGTTTCCTCCATACTTTTTGAAGGAAGAAAATCAAGGATCACCGAAACCGCTTTTTTCTTATGAAGAGCCACTGCAGCAAAACGGCTTACCTGAAAGGTGGGGATACCGGACACACCGTAATCCGTCAACTGAAGCTCTCCCTGATCCGCAGCCAGAACCTGTCCCTCAGAAACCAGCTTCACCAGGGCATCACAGCGAATACCTGCCAGCTGTTTCAAAAACTTCCCCTGACAGCGAAGCTGTACCAGTGCCGGAAGAGGCGTAATCACCCTATGGCCAAAGGCCTGTGCCAGCTGATAGCCACTGCCGTCAGATCCGGTCACAGGAGCCGCCTTAGAACCTGCTGCCAGAATCAGCCGTTCTCCCTGAAACACACCCTGGTCTGATTCAATCCGGAAGCGGCCTTTTCCAGCACAGGCTGCCCTGCTGATATGACACTCTGTCACAACCCTCACACCCAAACGTTCTGCCTCCATTCGCAGGCTGTCCAAAACAGAAGAGGCCTGATCGGAATTGGGATAAATATATCCGTTTCTGCTTTTTGTCACAATTCCGATTTCATCAAAAAATGCCAGGGTATCCCACACAGAAAAGTGATCTAGCACCTTCATGGGAAACTGTGGCTGGCTGCAGCGGTAATGCTCCGGCCGGAGAGACAGATTAGTCAGATTGCAGCGTCCGTTTCCGGTGGAAAGAATCTTTTTTCCCACCCGATCCATATGCTCCAGAACCGTCACTCCCGCTCCTTCTCTGGCTGCTGCAATGGCTGCCGCCAGTCCGGAAGCTCCGCCTCCAATAATTATCACCTGTCTCTTCATAATATCCTCCGTACCCATGATTTTTGTTCTTTCCTATTGTATCCAGTTTGCCGTCCCTTTTCAAGTATATTTTTCCCTAGCTGGTATAAGACTCCAGATAGTGGAACACATCCATCATAGAAGAAAACCAGATCCCCTCTCGCAGCCGCTCCTGTTCCTCCTGAGGAAAATCCATCAAAGGTACATGGGTATAAAGACAGATCGTTTTCTGATCCTTTAAAAATACCAGCAAAAACCCATCCTCTGCTACCAGATAATATTCCTCTCGAATCACCACAGGTTCCACCTGCTGCCCATTTGCCGCCTCATAATCCGCCATCTCTGTCTCCTGAAAAGAGGAAGACTCGGACTGTGATGTCTCCTGCAGCAGATTTTTTTTGCAGCTCTGCCTTGTTCCGATTCCAACTCCCAGGCAAAAAGCAGAAGCTGCCGCAAATAAAAATAAACAGATCATATACTTTTTCATCGTAAACCTCCATAAGTACAGTATCTGCTTATTTTTACTTTTTTATCCAGCATCCCGTCCTTCAATCAGAGCCGGCTTCATATTTCTTGTGGGAACCACACAAATCCAGGTCTTTCCAGGCGTCAGAACAATTTCATTTCCAGATGCATCGTAATAATGGGTAATGCCAAACTCTCCGTCCTTTTTCCAAGTAATATCCTCTGCCTTTCCTCCTGTAATAAAGTATCCCCAGGAATCGTCATGGACATTGATATTGAGATATTCCGTAGAAGCATAAAACCCGGAAGGGCAGTATTGAATAATAATATTGCGTACCGCAATGGGACCGCCATCTCCCATGTGGGGACCTCCGTACTGATACCGGTAGTACAGGCCGTCATCCTCGTGATATTCAAACCATGGCTGATTCAGCTCATATCCTGGCGTCACCTTCCAGGCATCTCTGGCATCTGCTCCCTCCAGAACTGCTGCAGTTCCTGGCGCCGTAAAACGGAAATGTCCCTGATAATCCTCGGAATAATCCCAGGAATACCCCAGCTTTTGCACCGCTTTCTGAATACCTGCTGCGCTTGTATAGGCATTGTGAGGTTTTTTTCGATCGCCGGAGCGGTAAAAAGCAGTTCCTCCCGTTCCATCAATTCCGTTAATATTGTCAATATATTTCAGATAAGGCTTTGCAAAGGTACTCTGTCCAAAATGGGCGTAAATTCCGTCAAACTCTCTGGCAAAATAAACATAGTAGGTCCGGCAGCTGCGTACCGAGCCAATCCGCTCCAAATCGTCAAAATTTTCAATCAGAGCCATGTAGCGGTTCATCCCTGCTTCCACCGGCACCTCATAAATCACCCCCGCCCTGTTTAGACCATACTGGGGCAAAGCTGCCCGGTCATTGCTCATCATAACAGCCAAAGGTCTGCGTTTTCCCTGCTCTGCAGGAACCAGTTCTCCTGTCAGATAGCTGTGAATCATGCCGTCTGTTTCCGTCCGCTGCTGAATTACATTTCCCTTCACTGGCTCCTGGGCTTCTGTCTCTGGCTTAGGCTCTGTCTGAATTACAACTGGGCGGTGCTCCGTCACTTCCATGTTTTCTGTCTGTTCCTGAATAATTCTCTGAGATTCAGAAACAGGGGCCTGAACCGGCCCGGAACAGCCTGCAGCCATTATGCACAGCAAACCAACCAGCAACCAACCCAAAACCCCTGTTCTTTTTCTCATCGGCAATATCCCTTTTCTGTTAAAATTTCACGCTGCTTCTGTTCCATAATTTCCCGCTCAGCATCTTCCATATGATCATAACCACACAAGTGAAGCATACTGTGAGCTACCAGAAAAGCCAGCTCCCGCTCCTGGGAATGACCGTATTTTTCTGCCTGTTCTATTACCTTCTCCGCGGAAATGAGAATATCTCCCAGCACCAGCTCGCCGGTTTCCGGATCAAAATAATCCTCTGCTGCGTCCTCCACATGAGAAAAATCTGATTCTTTTTCAAAATCCACCATAGGGAAGGAAAGCACATCGGTCGGTGCATCTATCTGCCGATAGTCCCGGTTAATCTCCCGGATTCCCTCATTATCTGTAAGAATCACACTAACCTCTGCCTCGTAAGGGCATTCCTCATAATCCAGAGAAGCTAAAATAATCTCCCGGATAATCCGATCATAATCCAGCTCCAATTTTTTTTCTGTCTCGTACTCAATACTAATGGTCATTTTTCCTTTCCTCTTTTCCCCGGGTATGTGTCTTATTTTTTCCGTCCTTGACCTTTTTGGGCAGCCGATCCTGAAGAAGAGGCTTTGCCGCCTCAGCTCTGCGCTCATAGTCATCATAAGCCTGTACAATTTTCTGAACCAGAGGATGGCGGACTACATCACTGCTGGTCAGGCTGCAGAATCCAATATCATCAATCTTGCCCAGCACCTTCATCGCCATATCCAGACCGGAAACAGCTCCGGCTGGCAGATCCTTCTGCGTCTTGTCACCAGTCACAATCACCTTGGAGCCAAAACCGATACGGGTTAAAAACATCTTCATCTGAGCCGGGGTTGTATTCTGTGCCTCATCCAGAATGATATAGGCGTTGTCAAGCGTCCGTCCTCTCATGTAAGCTAAGGGCGCCACCTCAATCAGGCCTTTTTCAGAATTATGAAGGAAGCTTTCTGCTCCCATAATCTGGTACAGGGCATCGTAAAGCGGACGCAGATAGGGATCGATCTTACTCTGCAGATCTCCTGGCAAAAAGCCCAGCTTTTCTCCCGCCTCAATGGCAGGACGCGTTAAAATAATCCGGTTCACCTCTCCGTTTTTAAATGCAGAAATCGCCATAGCCATAGCCAGATAGGTTTTTCCGGTGCCGGCCGGTCCAATACCAAAGACAATCATCTTTTTCCGGATGGTATCCACATACTGCTTTTGTCCCATGGTTTTCGGCTTTACCGGTTTTCCGGTAACTGTACGGCAAATAATATCCTTATCAATCTCCAGAATCACATCATCTGACTCTGTAAATGCCAGAGACAGGGCATAGTCCACATTCTGTTCTGTAATGGCATTGCCCCGTTTTGACAGCTCTACCAGGTTGTTAAACACGCTTTTGGCCCGCTTAATCATGGCCTCTGGTCCTATCAGCTTTAAGGCTCCATCCCTGGCTACAATCGTCACATGGAGGGTTCTTTCTATTTTTTTCACATAGGCATCAAACTGTCCGCAGACATTTTTTTCATGCACTGCGGGAATATCAATTATCGTTTCTATTACGCTCATCCAGTAATTCTGACTCCTCTTCCTGTTCCATATTCAGCAATTTTTCCTGAGAAATATTCTGTCCCGTGGCTGCCGGCTCCTCCAGTACAAAACTGCCCTGCACCTGCCAGCACCCACTCTTCTCTTCTATTCTAACATTATTTTCAATTATTGGTACCCCTTTTTCCATAATTTTTTGTATCTTTGCCTGATGCAGCTGCTCACCAAGAGCCTTCGCCTCCTCTTGTGTACGATTTCTCTCATAAATTCCATACTCCCGCGCTATGATCCAGTCTGCCCAGACAGGAACATAAAAATCACCGAACAATACCAGCTGCCTTGTTTTTCCTGTAATTTCCCAGCAGGTATCCTCCTTTTTCGGAAGCATCCAAAGAAGCTCAAAAGCCCCCAGACGAAGGCGAAGCCCTTTTCTCACTTCTCCGGTTCTCACCCGCTCTGTTATCTGCTTTGAAATAGATTCCGTATAGCTTTCCCTTGTTCTGACAAAAATATCGCCATCCGCCCGCACAAAATGTGTATTCAGCAGTTCCCCTCCGTCTCCCAGAATCGGTATTTCACCACTGATCAGAACCTGTCCCGGCTCTACCTCCTCCCCTGGCAGAACCTGAGCCTTCCCCTTTCGAACCACCATTTTTACAACAGTGCCTGCCTTGTCTGCTACCAGATTCCGCGGTGTTTCATCCTTTTTTGGAATGGTTCCCACTACATCATTTTCTTTCATCCGAATCAGCAGCCTGGTACCAGATACCCGTGCTGATACCCAAATTATTTCCGGATAGGCGCTGCGGATAGATTCCTCCAGTATATCACAGTCTATTGCCGATTTTGCCATTCCATAATGAATCTTTTGACTGTCCAGATAATGAAGCAGCATATCATCGGTAAACCGTCTGTTTCCCTCCAGACTGATATTCCAGATAAACCGGGACATAATGAATAGAACCAGAAAAAAGGCCGCCACTCCTGCCCCATACAGCTTTCGCCTTCTGTTTCGGTATAAAAAAAAGGGAAGTCCAAACCTCCCCGTAATTTTCACATGCACACCAGCTTTTTTCACCAGCGGTCCAATGCGCCGGAAATCCTTAATCGAAATAAAAAAACAGAGCGCCTCCCTATCTGAACGGCTCAGCTCCCACAGCGTAATTCCTCTTGCCATACAGAGATTTAAAAACCGTTCGGAGGTCAGACCGGTCATCCGGACTTTCAGATATCCGCCTGCATACCGCAATACCCTTTCCTTCATCTGCCCTCTCCTATTTCCATTGTCACAGGTTCCTCCCCTGTGATTACTCAAACTCCATTGACTGTATCTGCCCGGTAATTTTCATCTCCTCATGATTGTAATAATCAATATGCAGTCGTTTTCCATGAATAGACAGCCTGCATTGTCTGGCCTGCAGCCGGATGGTATTGTCATTATAAAGCAGGATCCCACGATAATTCTCAATAACCACACTGCACCGTCCAACAAAAGAGAGGAGCACTTCTCCCAAAACGGCATCCTTCGGCAGTTTCAATTCTTCTGCCGCAGCTACTTTCATCTGTTCCAGCAATCTCTGTTCACCCTGCCGTCTTTCTCTTTATAATACTACGAAAAAATCCCCAGTCTTATGACTGGGGATCGGAAAACAATTAATTAAATTTGCGTTTTCTTGCAGCTTCGGACTTTTTCTTCCGTCTTACGCTGGGCTTTTCGTAATGCTCTCTCTTACGAATCTCCTGCTGAATACCAGCCTTTGCGCAGTTTCTTTTGAATCTGCGTAACGCGCTGTCCAGACTCTCGTTCTCTTTAACGATAACGTTTGACATAGCTCACACCTGACCTCCCTCCAGTTGTGTACTTGTGCATAATACAACTGTTTGGGTATTTTTTAGCACTGAAATGATTATAGCATAAAATTCCCATTCGTCAACACCTTTTTTCAAAATTATGCAGAAAACGCCTTACCGGAGGCTTTTTTTCAGGTTTTCCTTTCAAAAACTGCCGGTAAGGCATCTGTTTTATCATTTTATCAGGCTGATTTCTTAGTCATGAAGCTGCTGGGCAGCAGTCTCATAGGCCTTCTCCAGTGCACTGTCTACGCCTGCCGGATTCTTTCCGCCGGCCTGAGCCATGCCAGGACGGCCGCCGCCGCCGCCGCCAACTAAGGCAGCAATAGCCTTAATCAGATTGCCTGCATGGGCCCCCTGCTTCTGTGCTGCATCTGTAGCCGTCGCCATCAGATTGACCTTATCTCCCTGTACAGAAGCAAGAACAATCACGCCTTCGCCCAGTTTTTCCTTTAACTGGTCGCCCAGGCTGCGCAGACCGTTCATATCTGCGTCGCTGACCTTGGCAGCCAGAACCTTCACACCGTGAATTTCCTTTACCTGGTCCATAACATCTCCCAGGGATTCCTTTGCAAGCTTGCTCTTTAATTTATCATTTTCTGCCTGCAGAGCCTTAATCTCAGCCATCATAGCCTCAATTTTGGACTTCAGATCAGCCGGTGTTGTCTTTGCCGCATGAGCTGCTTCATGAAGTTCTTCCTCTGTCTTATGATAATAAGCCATCAGACCTTCTCCGGTCAGCGCCTCGATTCTGCGGACTCCTGCTGCAATTCCGGCCTCAGAAACAATCTTGAATGCATGAATTGTACCAGTGTTGCCCACATGAGTACCGCCGCAAAGCTCTGTAGAGAAGTCGCCCATCTTAACCACACGAACCTTCTCGCCATATTTTTCACCAAACAGCGCCATAGCGCCCGTCTTTTTCGCCTCATCCAGACTCATCTCCTGTGTCACAACATCCAGGCCTGCCTGAATCTCCTGATTCACCAGCTCCTCCACCTTTTTCAGTTCCTCTGCAGTCATGGCAGAGAAATGGGTGAAGTCAAAACGCAGTCTGTCCGGTGTTACTAAAGAACCAGCCTGTTCTACATGCTCTCCAAGAACCATTCTCAGCGCTTTCTGAAGCAGATGAGTTGCACTGTGATTCTTCTCTGTGGAACGGCGCGCAGACTCGCTAACCTTCATTGTAACAGTTTCACCGACCGTAAGCATACCGCTGGCCATATAACCTACATGGCCAACCTTTCCGCCCTGCAGATGAATCGTATCCTCTACTACAAAACTGCCGCCCGCGCCGGTAATCACACCAGTATCGCCAGTCTGTCCGCCCATAGTGGCATAAAACGGCGTTTCCTTCACCAGAATCGTTCCGTGCTGTCCATCTGTCAGCGCCTCTACAATCTCGCTTTCTGTTGTCAGAACGGTAATCTCTGAATCATGAACCAGGCGATCGTATCCCACAAAGTCCGTTGTAATCTCAGCCGGAATAGACTGATATACTGTAACATCAGCACCCATGTAGTTGGTTGTCTTTCTTGCTGCACGAGCCTTCTCACGCTGCTCCTTCATAGCAGCCTGGAAGCCTTCCTCATCTACTGTCATATTCTTTTCTTCCAGAATTTCAATGGTCAGATCTAACGGGAAGCCATAGGTGTCATAAAGCTTAAATGCATTATCACCAGAGAGAACGGTCTCACCCTTTTTCTCCATCTCTGCTTCCATCTCTCCAAGAATAGCCAGTCCCTGATCAATGGTCTTGTTAAATTTCTCTTCTTCCTCTGCCAGAACCTTTAAAATCATAGGCTTCTTTTCTTCCAGCTCTGGATAACCGTCCTTAGACAGCTCAATTACTGCCTTAGACAGCTCTGCCATAAACCGGCCTTCGATTCCCAGCAGTCTTCCGTGACGGGCAGCCCGACGCAGCAGACGGCGCAGTACATAACCACGTCCCTCATTAGACGGCATAATTCCATCGGAAATCATAAAGGTACAGGACTTAATATGATCGGCAATAATACGCAGAGAAACATCCGTCTTATGAGCTGCCTGGTATTCTGTATGAGCCAGTTCACAGACTGCATCCAAAAGAGCCTTGTTGGTATCTACAGTGAACAGAGAGTCCACATCCTGAACCACAACAGCCAGACGCTCCAGACCCATACCTGTATCAATATTCTTCTGTACCAGCTCGGTATAATTGCCATGGCCGTCATTCTCAAACTGAGTAAATACGTTGTTCCATACCTCAATATAACGATCACATTCACAACCTACAGTACAGCCAGGCTTTCCACAGCCATATTTTTCTCCCCGGTCATAATAAATTTCAGAACAGGGGCCGCAGGGACCTGCGCCATGCTCCCAGAAATTATCCTCCTTGCCAAAGCGGAAAATCCGATCTGCCGGAATGCCAATCTCTTCATTCCAGATGCGGAATGCCTCATCGTCATCCAGATATACGGACGGATAGAGACGCTCCGGATCCAGTCCTACCACCTCCGTCAGAAACTCCCAGGACCAGTGGATGGCTTCCGTTTTGAAATAGTCACCAAACGAGAAGTTTCCCAGCATCTCAAAAAATGTGCCGTGGCGGGCTGTCTTTCCGATATTTTCAATATCACCGGTGCGGATGCACTTCTGACAGGTCGTCACACGTCTGCGAGGCGGGATCTCCTGTCCGGTAAAATAGGGCTTTAACGGAGCCATACCGGAATTAATGAGCAGCAGGCTGTTGTCATTGTGCGGCACCAGCGAAAAGCTCTTCATTGCCAGATGTCCCTTGCTTTCAAAGAATTCAAGAAACATCCTTCTCAATTCATTTACACCATACTTCTTCACGTCTTTTGTTCCTCCGTACTATTGTTCTTTCCGGCGCAGCCTCCTGTAATAAGCTGCGTCCTCCATTCATTCTGCAGCAGCTCAGCCATGCATCTTCCTAGCTTCGCCTGGCTGAACTGTTGCTTAATTCTTTTTCTCCGTGCGGGAGTCTCTGAACTTCTTACCGCAGATAATTCCTGCGTAGGCAACTGCTGCGAAAATAACTGCCTTAACCGTATATCCGATAAAGCTTGCTGCGATAGCTGACATAGAATTTTCCTCCTTACGTTCAAATAAACACACACTTTCATCCTTGTATCATACCATAGGCAAAGGCATTGTTCAAGATACAAAATTGAAAAGAGACGGATTTTACTCCGTCTCTGATAACACATCATAATACTCTTCTGCCAGCTCATAGGCTCTGTCCCGTGTGATTTCTGTCATGGAACGGGTATATTCCAGCTCCTGCATAGCACTGCCGGAATTGCCGGACAGGGCGTCTACCGCCATCGCCTCCCTGCTTCGGATCCACTCATTCTGATCCTTCATAAATACATCCCAGGTGTCCGATGACATGTGGCTGCGCAGTCCGCTCAGAAGCTGGTTGAGTTCATTTTCCCAAAGCTTTCTTTCGCTCTCTGCCACTGCCTTGGCAGAATTAGCTGTAGCGTCCTGCTTTGCGGAACGTTTTTTCTCTATCTGACGATCCAGCTCCTCCAGCCGTTCCAGAACATCCTGTCTCCCCGGCTGCTTTGCTGATGAAGCCTCTGCAGAAACCGCAGGTAGCGAAAGAGCTCTGCTGCTTCCGGACGATTCGGCTTCCTTCTTGCTGTTTCCGGCAGATAACACCGGCGAGCGGTCTGCCTGAACTGGCTGCTGAATCTCTGCTGCCGGAGCCGGCGTCGCCGTATCTTCCTGAACAAAACCTGCGCCTTTCTCAAAAGCTGACTTAGTTTCAGACGCTGCCTGTTCCGGTACTGCCTCCGCCATCGTCGCAACAGGTGCCTGTCCGTATTCTAATGCAGTTTCTGTGGCGGCTTCTGTCTCCGCTTC
>ENA-OQKY01001820-OQKY01001820.1-human-gut-metagenome-genome-assembly--contig:-NODE-1820-length-10641-cov-4.022636_pt1 | contig 10641 bp, 9 predicted proteins | sample MGYA00242652_ERZ504805 | MGnify/ENA primary metagenome ERZ504805 (study PRJEB26092, sample SAMD00036400) | human gut metagenome | host: Homo sapiens | study: EMG produced TPA metagenomics assembly of... | reverse complement strand
GTGCCATGGGCCAGTTGGGTATGAAATTCTCTGTGTTTACCAGAGACTTGATTGCCGATTCTACAGAATGTATGGCAATGGCTCATCAGTTGGACGCACTGGTAATGGTGCCGAACTGTGACAAGAATGTTCCCGGACTTTTAATGGCAGCGGCAAGACTGAATATTCCCACTGTGTTTGTCAGCGGCGGTCCTATGCTGGCAGGTCATGTAAAAGGGCAGAAGAGAAGCCTTTCCAGTATGTTTGAGGCAGTAGGCTCCTATGCGGCAGGAACCATGACTGAGGAGGATGTGAAGGAATTTGAGTGTAAGGTTTGTCCTACCTGTGGTTCCTGCTCCGGTATGTATACGGCCAACAGCATGAACTGTCTCACAGAGGTTCTGGGTATGGGTCTTCAGGGCAACGGAACCATTCCTGCCGTATATTCAGAACGTCTTGTTCTGGCAAAGCATGCCGGCATGGCAGTAATGGAAATGCTGAAGAAGAATATCTGCCCCCGGGATATTATGACAGAAGCGGCTTTTCGAAATGCTCTGACGATGGATATGGCTCTTGGCTGCAGCACCAACAGTATGCTTCATCTTCCGGCGATTGCCCACGAGGCAGGCGTAGAGCTGAACGTAGATATTGCCAATGAAATCAGTGCAAAAACCCCAAACCTCTGTCATCTGGCTCCGGCAGGTCCTACCTATATGGAGGATCTCAATGAGGCAGGCGGTATTTATGCAGTGATGAATGAGATCAGCAAGCTGGGATTGCTTAATCTGGACTGTATGACTGTTACAGGAAAGACCGTAGGGGAGAATATCAAAAACTGTTTCAATAAGAATCCGGAGGTCATCCGAACAGTAGAAAATCCTTACTCCGCAACCGGCGGTATTGCTGTTTTGAGAGGAAATCTGGCTCCGGATTCCTGCGTGGTAAAGCGCTCTGCCGTAGTACCGGAGATGCTGGTTCACGAAGGGCCTGCCCGTGTCTTTGACTGTGAGGACGATGCTATTGCAGCAATCAAGGGCGGAAAGATTGTGGCCGGAGATGTGGTGGTAATCCGCTACGAAGGTCCTAAGGGAGGTCCGGGTATGAGAGAAATGCTGAATCCCACCTCAGCTATTGCCGGTATGGGACTTGGTTCCTCTGTGGCTCTGGTGACAGACGGACGGTTCAGCGGCGCATCCCGAGGCGCATCCATCGGACATGTGTGTCCGGAGGCTGCAGCAGGCGGCCCTATTGGCCTGGTACAGGAGGGAGATATTATCGCAATAGATATCAATGCCAATACCATTAACATGAAGGTATCGGATGAGGAGCTGGAGAGACGGCGGGCAAACTGGACGCCAAAGAAGACAGAGGCGACAGGATATCTGAAACGGTATGCCCAGCTGGTTACCAGCGCAGATAAAGGCGCTGTATTGATGGGAAATTAATGCAAACAGAAGAGATAGCTTAATAGATAAGGAGTTTTTAACATGGCCGAAACCAGAGTATTGAACGGCTCGGAGATTCTGATTGAATGTCTGAAGGAACAGGGAGTAAAAACTGTATTTGGATATCCGGGCGGCGCAATTTTGAATATATACGACGCTCTTTACAAGCATCAGGATGAGATTACCCATATTCTGACTTCCCACGAGCAGGGAGCTGCTCATGCGGCAGACGGTTATGCAAGGGCAACCGGAAAGGTAGGCGTGTGTCTGGCCACATCCGGTCCGGGAGCCACCAATCTGGTAACTGGAATTGCAACTGCCTGTATGGATTCCATACCGGTAGTAGCCATTACCTGTAATGTAGGCGTGAGCCTTCTGGGACGAGACAGCTTCCAGGAGATTGATATTGCCGGTGTGACCATGCCTATTACCAAATACAATTTTATCGTAAAAGATATTAAAAAGCTGGCCTATACGGTGCGCAGAGCTTTTACTATTGCCCAGAGCGGCCGCCCGGGCCCGGTTCTTATTGATATTACAAAGGATGTGACTGCGGCAGAGTACGAATACACACCGCAGGAGCCGGAACCGATTGTCCGTCAGAAGGATACAATCCGGGATGAAGATATGGAAGTGGCTCTGGAAATGATCCGCAATGCGCAGAAACCTTTTATTCTGGTAGGAGGGGGCGCTGTGCTGTCCAATGCCAGCGAAGAGCTGCGGACCCTGGCGCACAGAATCCAGGCTCCGGTGGCAGACACCCTGATGGGAAAAGGAGCCTTTGACGGAGAGGATGAGCTGTATACCGGAATGGTGGGTATGCATGGAACGAAGACCTCCAACTTTGGTATTTCCGAATGTGATTTGCTGATTGTAGCCGGAGCACGTTTCAGCGATCGAGTAACGGGAAATGCTTCTAAATTTGCGAAAAATGCAAAAATTCTGCACATTGATGTGGATCCAGCGGAGATTAACAAAAATATTCGTACCCATGCCAGTGTGATTGGAGATCTGAAGCTGGTACTCAGACGGCTGAATGCCCGTCTGGATCCGATGAATCATGAGGAATGGGTGGCCCATATTGAGCGGCTGAAGGATATGTATCCGCTGAGATACGATAAAACACAGCTGACCGGCCCGTTTATTATGGAAACCATTGATGAACTGACCCACGGAGATGCGCTGATTGTTACAGAGGTAGGGCAGCATCAGATGTGGGCAGCGCAGTATTACAAGTATAAAAAGCCGAGAACCTTTCTTACCTCCGGCGGTCTGGGAACCATGGGCTACGGCCTGGGAGCAGCCTTGGGAGCCAAGATGGGATGCGGCGATATGGGATGTCCCGACAAGCCGGTATTTAACATTGCCGGGGACGGATGCTTCCGCATGAATATGAACGAGATTGCAACAGCAACCCGCTACGGCATCCCTGTGATTCAGGTGGTTATCAATAACCATGTTCTGGGAATGGTTCGCCAGTGGCAGACTTTGTTCTACGGCAAGCGTTATTCACATACGGTATTAAATGACTCCGTTGATTTTGTCAAGCTGGCAGAGGCAATGGGAGCAAAGGCCTATCGGATAACGAAAAAGGAGGAGCTGAGGCCAGTGCTTCAGGAGGCCATGGCTTTAGGCGCTCCGGTGGTTATTGACTGCCAGATTAACTGCGATGATAAGGTTTATCCGATGGTATCTCCGGGAGCTCCGATTCAGGATGCTTTTGACGATACAGATTTAAAGATCCGTTAAGAAAGGATTCAAAAAGAATCCGGCGAGAGGGGAAAACAAACGGAAAAATCCGTTTTGTTTCTATATTGTTCCCGGGAAAGAATGTTTTCCGGGAGCGGAAGGCCCAGTTTCCGGGCAGGAAAAGAAAAAGAAAAAGAGGGAGGAAGAAACAATGGGAAGAGTCTACAATTTTTCTGCAGGCCCGGCTGTTCTGCCGGAGGAAGTCCTGAAAGAAGCCGCTGATGAAATGCTTGATTACAGAGGCACCGGAATGTCAGTGATGGAGATGAGTCATCGATCTAAGGCATTTGAGACGATTATCCAGGAAGCAGAACAGGATCTCAGGGATCTGATGAATATCCCGGACAATTACAAAGTACTGTTCCTGCAGGGAGGAGCCCATTTACAGTTCTCCATGATACCGCAGAACCTGATGAAAAATGGTGTGGCTGACTACATTATCACCGGCCAGTGGGCGAAGAAGGCATTTAAGGAGGCACAGAAATACGGAAAGGCAGTAGCGGTTGCGTCCAGTGAAGACAAGACCTTCAGCTATATTCCGGACTGTTCCGATCTGCCCATCGATGATGATGCAGATTATGTATATATTTGCGAGAATAATACGATTTACGGTACGAAGTTCAAAACACTGCCCAATACAAAGGGCAAAACACTGGTAGCGGATGTTTCTTCCTGTTTCTTATCGGAACCGGTAGATGTAAGTAAATACGGCGTAATTTACGGCGGTGTTCAGAAGAACATCGGACCGGCAGGAGTGGTTATTGTGATTATCCGTGAAGACCTGATTACAGAGGATGTGCTTCCGGGTACTCCTACCATGTGTCAGTATAAGACTCACGCAGATGCCAAGTCCCTGTCTAATACGCCGCCGGCATATGGCATTTACATCTGCGGCAAGGTATTTAAGTGGCTGAAGAAGCGCGGCGGTCTGCAGGCTATGAAGGAATACAACGAAAAGAAGGCTAAAATTCTTTACGATTTTCTGGACGAGAGCAAGCTGTTTAAGGGCACTGTTGTAAAAGAGGATCGTTCTTTGATGAACGTACCCTTTGTTACCGGTGATGCAGATCTCGATGCAGAATTTATCAAGGCAGCGACAGCAGCCGGCTTTGTAAATCTGAAGGGCCACAGAAGTGTAGGCGGTATGAGAGCCAGCATTTACAATGCAATGCCGATAGAAGGTGTGCAGAAGCTGGTAGAATTTATGAAAAAGTTTGAGGAGGAGCATCAGGCATGAGAAAAATTCACTGTTTAAACGCCATTTCCAAATATGGTACTGATCTTTTGAATGACAATTATGCACTGACCGGTGAGCTCCAGGAAGCAGACGGCATTCTGGTTCGCAGCGCCTCCATGCATGAAATGGAATTTTCTGATTCTCTGCTGGCAATTGCCCGTGCAGGAGCCGGTGTAAACAACATTCCGCTGGATGCCTGCGCAGAAAAGGGTATCGTAGTGTTTAATACTCCGGGCGCCAATGCCAATGGTGTAAAGGAGCTGGTTCTGGCAGGACTGCTTCTGGCTTCCCGTGATGTTATCGGCGGAATCGGATGGTGCAAGGACAATAAAGACGATGCTAATATTGCAAAAAACACAGAGAAGAGCAAAAAGGCATTTGCAGGCTGTGAAATCAAGGGCAAGAAGCTGGGCGTCATTGGCCTGGGAGCCATTGGCGTTCTGGTTGCGAATGCGGCAGCAGGACTGGGCATGGAGGTTTATGGATATGACCCATATATTTCCGTTCACGCTGCCTGGATGCTTTCTCGTGAAGTGAAGCACACCACAAGTCTGGATGTGATTTTCCAGGAGTGCGATTACATTACCGTTCATGTGCCGGCTATAGACAGCACAAAGGGCATGATTAACAAGGAAGCTCTGGATCAGATGAAGGACGGCGTGGTGGTTCTGAACTTTGCCCGCGATGTGCTGGTGAATGATGACGATATGGCAGAGGCATTAAAGTCTGGAAAGGTAAAGAAGTATGTAACAGACTTCCCCAATCCCAAGTCTGCCAACATGGAAAATACCATTGTGATTCCGCATCTGGGCGCATCTACAGAGGAGTCTGAGGATAACTGTGCCAAGATGGCAGTGGAGCAGCTGATGGAGTATCTGGAGAACGGAAATATCAGAAATTCTGTCAATTTCCCGGCCTGCGATATGGGCGTGAAGAAAACAGTATGCAGAATCAGCGTGCTTCATAAAAATGTTCCGAACATGATTGGACAGATTACAGGAGCTCTGGCATCTGGCGGAATCAACATTTCTGATATGACCAATAAGAGTAAGGATAAATACGCTTATACCCTGATGGATCTGGATCACAGTCCGTCTGCGGATGTGATTCGGAAGCTGAATGAGATTGACGGAGTTCTGAGAGTCCGCGTGATTTAATATTTGTAACAGTTCAGCCTTGCGTGGATTCGGTCAGAACAACTCGTTGAAAGCTTGCTTTCATAAGAATTTTTCTGCCAGATCTCCCACCGTCCTGAATAGTTACCGGAAAATTAGGAAAAGAAAGAGGAATTTTATGGCGGAGATCAGACCATTCCGGTGTATCCGTCCCAGTAAGGAAGCGGCGTCAGCAGTGGCGGCGCTTCCTTATGATGTTTATGACCGGAAAGAAGCAAAGGAAATTGTGAAGAAAAATCCGCTGTCATTTTTGGCAGTGGATCGGGCGGAAACTCAGTTTGAGGATGGAAAGAATCCCTATGCCCCGGAAGTTTATGAACAGGCGGCCAGGACACTAAAGAGATGGCAGCAGGAGGGGATTTTGACAGAGGATGAGTCGCCGTTTTATTATCTGTATGAGCTGGTGATGGAGGGACGTGCCCAAACGGGAATTGTGGCCTGCGCATCGGTGGATGATTACAGCTGCGGCGTGATTGCACGTCATGAAAATACAAGAGAAGAAAAGGAACAGGATCGGATCTGCCATGTGGATGTGACAAATGCCCATACGGGACCGATTTTTCTGGCATATCGTTCTCAGGAGGAATTGAACGGCCTGGTAGCCCTGGAAAAGAAAAAAACGCCTTTGTATGATTTTATTTCAGAGGATGGAATCTGTCACAGAGTCTGGAAAATCGAGGATCCGCAGAAGGCAGAAGAGATTCACCGTATTTTTTCCGGAATTCCAAGAGTTTATATAGCAGACGGCCATCACCGTGCAGCTTCTGCAGTAAAGGTTGCAGCTATGCGCCGGGAAGCGAATCCATCCTGGACAGGAAACGAGGAGTTTAATTATTTTCTTTCAGTGTTGTTTCCGGATGATCAGCTGATGATTATGCCCTATAATCGGGTCGTGCAGGATTTGAATGGTCTTACCAGGGAAGAGTTTCTGAAAAAAACAGAAAGATATTTTGTTGTAACAGAAAGAGGAAGGAAGGCCTTTTCTCCAGAACAGAAGGGACAGGTGGGAATGTATCTGGATGGGAGCTGGTATCAGCTGGATGCCAGACCGGAGATTTGCACCGATGATCCGGTAGAGGGGCTGGATGTATCCATTCTCCAGGACAGAATATTAGGGCCTCTTCTGGGAATTGGAGATCCCCGGACTGACAGCAGAATTCGTTTTGTAGGCGGAATCCGCGGACTCTCAGAGTTGGAACGGCTGGTAGACAGCGGTGCAGCTGTGGCCTTTTCCATGTACCCGACCTCGATCCGAGAGCTATTTGAAGTGGCAGATGCAGGGCTTCTCATGCCTCCGAAATCTACCTGGTTTGAACCAAAGCTGCGCAGCGGCCTGTTTATTCATGCAATAGAGAAATGAGAATGCAGATGTGGAGGACTTTTGTAAGAACGGTTCTGGCAAAGCGGAAGGAAAGCGGCGGATTATCGAAGCAGTTCCCCAATATCGACCAGACCCCAGCCCTGCTGATTGCGGGGAAGCCCCAGATCTACGGCTCGTTCCCGGAGAAGGAGCTTGACATCACGGTTGCTGAGTTCTGGACATTTTTCCAGAAGAAGAGCCAGGGCGCCGGATACATAGGGTGTGGCCATACTGGTTCCGCTTTTGCAGGTATAGCGTCCGGGGAAGTTGGCGCAGCTTAAAACAGAGGCTCCGGGAGCTACTACATCTGGCTTGCAGATACAGGAACAGGTGGGGCCTCGACCGGAATAGTCAACCATCCGGCTGCCCATAACATTGACCTCCTGGTTATCGTCAGAACAGCCTACGGTGATTACCTTTCGGCTGATGCCGGGAGTTGTGATGGTTCCGCTGCGAGGTCCCATATTGCCCGCGGCAACGACTACAATCAGCCCTTCGTCCCAGGCGGCGTTGACGCCCCGGACGAGGGCTGAATTTTCGTTCATGTTTTTTCTGGAAAAGGAGCCGACAGAGATATTGACAATACGGATCTGGTAAAGCTCTCTGTTTTCCCGAATCCACCGAAGGCCGGAGAGAACATCAGAGGCATATCCGTTTCCGCGCCGATCCAGAACCTTAACTGGAATCAGATGGCATTCCGGCGCAAGACCGCAGCAGGAGCCGGAGGAGGCATATCCATTTCCGCCGATAATTCCGCATACATGAGTGCCATGTCCGTTGTCATCATAGGGAAGCCGTTTCCGTCCGACTATGTCCCGGAAAGCGGCGATTCTGTTTTGAAGATCTTCATGGAGAAAGCAGCCGGTGTCCAGTACGGCAACACCGATGCCGCGGCCGGTAAGCCGGTGCGGCTCTGTTTTCCAGGCATTTCTATTTGTCCGACACACCAAAAGATACCTGTTATTTTTTTACTATTATGGTATTCCAGGCAGGTCTGAAGGTTGACAGGAGGATCTTAATAATTTCCTAAGAATCTATTTAAACAATATACACACATTTTCCGGGCATCTGTGATATACTTTAACCATAGAAAGAGAAAAACAGATAAATCCTTAATCCTTTTTTGAAATCCTAATTCCGAAAGAAAAATGCACCCTGTACCCATCCATCACGGTACAGGGCTTTTTCTTTTCCATAAAAGAGTTCTCCATGGCTGTAAATTTGATTTACACAAGTGCATACAGGAGAACTTTCAACTTTTTTTCTGCCTGAATCTTCGCACGGCTGAACTGTTACGGAATTGTCGAAAGGTGTCATTTTTTGCGATGGAAGAGGTTTGACAGGAAAAAAATTCCTGTGTTATAGTATTCATAAGACAGCAGATCCTGGAAAGGCAGCTGTGCCTTTCTGTCCGGCATATCGCCAGATTTCCTATTGTTATTATCTGATTTTTGAAAGAAAGAAGTGGTGCCTTTGGGCATAAGTTAATATTGACTTTTTTAGGGAAGTATACTATGATTAGGACAGAGAAAAAGAACGTCTGTTCGCTTGGAGGATAATATGACTAGAGATGATAAATTAAAGGCGCTTGATGCAGCCATTACCCAGATTGAAAAGTCCTATGGAAAGGGCTCGATTATGAAGCTTGGCGATTCCGGCGCGAATATGAATATTGAGACGGTTCCTACCGGCGCGCTTAGCCTGGATTTGGCCCTTGGACTGGGGGGAGTACCCAAGGGGCGGGTGATTGAGATCTATGGCCCGGAGTCCAGCGGTAAGACAACGGTTGCTCTTCATATGGTGGCAGAAGTACAGAAGCGGGGCGGAATTGCGGGATTTATCGATGCAGAGCATGCCCTGGATCCGGTTTATGCTCGGAATATTGGTGTAGATATTGACAATTTATATATCTCTCAGCCGGACAACGGTGAGCAGGCACTGGAGATCACAGAAACCATGGTTCGCTCCGGCGCTGTGGATATTGTGATTGTAGACTCTGTAGCAGCACTGGTGCCGAAGGCAGAGATTGACGGTGAGATGGGAGATTCCCATGTAGGACTGCAGGCTCGCCTGATGTCGCAGGCGCTTCGAAAGCTGACCGGTGTGATCAGCAAGTCCAACTGCTCTGTTATCTTTATCAACCAGCTTCGTGAAAAGGTTGGCGTTATGTTTGGCAATCCGGAGACTACGACCGGCGGGCGGGCCCTGAAGTTCTATGCATCTGTCCGGATGGATGTGCGCCGGACAGAGTCGATTAAGGTCGGCGGTGAGGTAGTGGGAAACCATGTCCGAGTAAAGGTTGTAAAGAACAAGATTGCGCCGCCTTTCCGTGAGGCAGAATTTGACATTATGTTTGGACAAGGTATCTCCAGAGAAGGAGACATTCTGGATTTGGCAGTGAAGGACAACATTGTGGAGAAGAGCGGAGCCTGGTATGCATATAATGGAGCTAAGATTGGGCAGGGACGCGAAAATGCAAAGGGATATTTAAAGGATAATCCCAGAATTTGTGCAGAGATTGAGCTGAAGGTGAGAGAGCTTCACGGACTTCCGGGAGACGTAGTGATTCCGGAGCTGTCTGATGAGGAAACGAAGAATGCTTCTGGAAAGGCAAATGGAGCGCCTGCATCCGGAAAGGTCGCAAATTCTGCTGAAGAAGGACTTCTGTAGAGATGAGACAGGTGCGGACTGCCAGAGACTGTGCGCTTTCCCTTCTGGAATACCGGGACAGGACAGAGGCAGAGATGCGCAGAAAGCTGAAGGAGCGGGAGTATGCTCCGGAGGCGGTAGAGGAAACAATTTATTTTTTAAAAGAATACCATTATCTTGATGATCAGGAGTACGCCAGAAAATATGTGCGGACTGCCGGAGCGGGAAAGAGCATCCGGCAGCTGCGTCAGAGTCTGCTGAGTAAGGGAATTTCCAGAGAGATACTGGATCTTTGCTTTGAAGAGGAGACAGTAGATGAGGAAGAGGCTGTCCGGCGTTTTTTGAAGAAAAAAGGATACACTGCCGGAGCCGGAGAAGATCCGGAGAAGACCAGAAAGCTGGCAGCAGCTTTGGGACGCCGGGGATTTTCCTTTGAGACAATTCGCCGAGTGATGGAGGAATTGACAGACACCGTTCTTTGACGCAGCATAAATTTTGTCCAGTATTCCCAGTTGGGGATGTAAGATACTTGACATAATGCATAAAACAGTTTAAAATTGAAGTGTTGTATTGGTGTACAATGAAAACTAAATAAGGAGGTGCTCCTGTGTCAACGATAATAGCAGTTGTTATAACACTGGTTGTTGTGGCGCCTATTACCTGGATATCTGCTGTGAATCACCGGAAAAAAACTTACGAAAGTAAGGTTGGTACAGCAGAAATAAAAGCCAGAGAGATAATAGATGAAGCGTTAAAGACGGCAGAGACAAAGAAGCGAGAAGCTCTCCTGGAGGCGAAGGAAGAGTCTTTAAAGACTAAGAATGAGCTGGATAAAGAGACAAAAGAGAGAAGAGCTGAGCTTCAACGCTATGAAAGACGTGTACTGAGCAAAGAAGAGAACTTAGACAAAAAAGCGGAAACCATGGAACGGCGGGAAGCTGGTATTGCATCCCGTGAAGAAGCCCTGAACAGGCGGAATGCAGAAGTGGAAAGTCTGTACGAGAAAGGGATACAGGAACTGGAGAGAATATCAGGCATTACCTCCGA
>ENA-OQKY01001813-OQKY01001813.1-human-gut-metagenome-genome-assembly--contig:-NODE-1813-length-10668-cov-1.737406_pt1 | contig 10668 bp, 10 predicted proteins | sample MGYA00242652_ERZ504805 | MGnify/ENA primary metagenome ERZ504805 (study PRJEB26092, sample SAMD00036400) | human gut metagenome | host: Homo sapiens | study: EMG produced TPA metagenomics assembly of... | reverse complement strand
GTTGGATACAAGCGTGAGCCATTCCAGCTGTGTACGCTCTATTGCCGGAGGAAGTATGGCGTGATGCAGATTATCAAATACCACCGGGATGGATAGCTGCGCTGATAAATATAACACATCCTCTATTGTATAGTAGCGATCGTCATTTTCTATTATGAGATGCTTTTGAATGATGGGATCCAAACGCTTGTATACGCTAGCAAAGCGCTGCATCGCCTCCTGCTTATCGCCATAGATGCCACCGACATGCAATACCATTTTATGTGTCGCATCCAATCCCATCGCTTCCAGAATGGACGCATGATACCATAGCTCATCGATACTGCGCTCTACGACATCCTCACGCGGTGAATTGATCACACAATACTGCCCCGGATGCAGGGATACACGCATCCCGTGTTTTCGCACATAGTCCCCCAGGCTTTGAAACTGTGCAGCAAATTCCTGTAGCCAGGGAACGGTATTGACCGGACTGGAGCCAAAGGGAATCAGGTCAGAGGACAGCCGATACATACGGATGCTGTGTCCTGCATTATATTCCAGCAGCTTTTGCATCGTTGTCAGATTTGCACGGATAATACTGCGCAGCCGGCTCTCAGTCGCAAATTTTTGTATGCAGGTTTCAAAATGAAATCGCGGGTCAAGACATATACAGGCATATCCGATTTTCATATACACAACTCCTTTTCTCTTTCCTTAGCTTGTGCATATGCAGAAGAATTATGAGCAAACGCTGAAAAACAGGATGCTCCATGGCGAACGTTACGAAAAAGCCGGCAGCATGCAATCACTGCACCACATCATTTTTTCTTGTCAATTTCCCTGATAGCCGTTATGATAAAGACGATAAAGGAGGATGGAAATTCATGAAGAAAAAGTATATGTTTTTCGATATTGACGGTACGCTGACGGATAATGCGACGAAAAAAATTGTTCCCAGTGCCCAAAAGACGCTGGACAGACTGCAGGAGGCAGGACATTTTGTCGCAATCGCCACAGGAAGAGCTCACTATAAAGCAAGGGGCTTTATGGAAGCTTCGGGTTTGCATAACATGGTATGCTGCGGAGGGAACGGTCTGGTGATCAATGATGAGCTGGTCATAAATACACCGCTGGACCGGCAGAAAGCAATCGCAGTTTATAAGGAGGCGCGCAATCTGGGCTATGGTGCACTGGTGATGCTGGATGATTCCATTGATGTGTACGATGTGGATGATCGTTTCCTGCGGCAGTGCGGAGAGCGGAAGGAACCAACCAATTACATATTTAATGCAGACTTTGATATTGATCAGGTAAAGGATATTTATGAGGTTTACATATCTATTCCCGGAGAGTGGGAGCACCGTGTTACGAAAAAAGAGACGCTGGGGAGTCGTCGCGTTTTCGAGGCGTATCTGATGTTGCAGCATGACCGCAAGAAGCAGGGCATGCTCGATATGGTGGAGCGTCTTGGCGGCTCCGTGGAGGATGTTGTCGTATTTGGGGATGATTATAATGATCTGGTTATGTTTGATGATGCATGGTTCAGTATCGCTATGGGCAATGCCTGTGATGCGCTGAAGAAAAAGGCGGATTACGTTACCGAGCGCAATGTGGATGACGGAATCTATAAGGCATGCTTGAAATTCGGATGGATTGCATAGGACTTCGATGTATCAAACAGCATTCCAAAAAGGCGTTTCATTTGAAATCACGAAGCGCCTTTTTTCTTTTGCTTTATCGATTGCCTGTGTGCTTGCTTTTTATGCCCCTTTCTTTTCCTGCTGTGAAATAGTCTTTTTCTTTTGTTTTCATCGTGGTGAAAGCTTCTTGCTTGCAATGATTCAGCTGCAGTCCAAAAGAAGCAGATGCCTTATGGAAATGCACCAATGATCAGTTTTGTCCTCCCCATAGGACGATATGAAAGTACGTCATGGCTTACTTAAGCAATTCATTTTGATGCTATCCTATATGTATGGAAATGCTGCACTGTGCCTATTTGTGTTCAGCACATTTCCTGTTATTCCAGCTTTGTCAGTACCTCCAGCATGGTATGTACGGCTTGTTCAAATGCCGCGATTTCCCTGTCACTCAGCTTCTGCAGCATCTGTTCGTATAATGCTGTGGCATCCAGCGCATTTTCCTTTAGAAAGCGAAAGCCCTGTGCTGTGATTCCTATATAGATGCTTCGCCGGTCGCCGGGATTTTCACTTCGTTCCACAAGACCATAGCGATGCAGACTGTCAATCATGTGGGTAGCCTGCTGCTTGCTGAGACGCATTGCCTTTGCGAGCTCTCCCATTTTCATTTGTCCGCAGTTTTTCAGCGTCATCAGACAGAAATAAGTCTCATAGCTGATCTGTCTTGATTTTTGTTGCCGCCGGATGCTGCGCTCTACTTTATAGTGCCAGTGCGGCAGCAGACGAATCAGTTCCTGCATGGAAGCTGTGTGGTTCATGGTGATATCCTCCTTCGTTTGGTATTGACATATTTTCAAAAACGGATACAATACAATTAGTACATAATTATGTACTATTCATTTATATTTACTATATGCACATCATAACGGAAACTTTGTAAAAAAGCAAGAAAAGGTGAAAAAAGGAGTGATATCATGCGCAAAATCAGTATATCCTTTGCTAAAGAAGCGCTCTACAATGCTTTTCGATTTGTTATCAATGTCGGCTTTATCTTTTTGTTTCAAATGATTTTTCATGCAGAAAATACGCTGACTGCGGTTGCACTGGGGGTAGGCTTCACCATGCTTCCCAACAGTGAGCTGCATATACGCCCCGGCGCTATGTGCTGCATTGTTCTGCTGCTGTATATCGGTGGGGGAATCGCTGCGCAGAGTGCATTGCTGCACCCCGCGCTCGCTTTCCTCATCAATTTCTGGTTTCTCGTATTGCTGCTGGTGCTCATCAGTGAGCCAATGGAAATGAAGGCAAATATCTCTTTTCTGCTCTGCTTTGTATTTTCACAATCCACCTATGTTCCATGGACGCAGTTTCCTGCACGTTTGGCATGCGTGAGCTTTGGAGCACTGCTGATCTGCGGCTGTATCGTCCTGAACTGGAAACGAAAGGGCATCGGCAGAAACGGCTGTACCCTGAAAAAGCAGTTTCAGCGCAGTAGGGTGCATCGCAGCTATATTCTTCGCATGTCGCTGGGAATATCGCTTGCCATGCTCATTGCCTCCATCCTCCAGCTTTCCAAGCCGTTATGGATCAGCATCGTCGTGATGTCCCTGACACAGCTGGAATTTTCCGAAACACTGGAAAGGATACGCCACCGTTTCATCGGTACACTAGCCGGTATCATGCTGTTCTTCGTTTTCTTCCAGCTGCTGATTCCCCAGCAGTATGCGATGCTGGTCATCATGCTTTTGGGTTATATCGGCTTCTTTCTACCCGAATACAAATACAAGCAGGTGATCAACGCCATTTCAGCCTTGAATGCATCCCTTGTCATTCTGGACACCAAAACGGCCATCGAAAACCGGTTGTTCTGCCTTGTATTGGGTATCGTGATCGTGATCGTGATTTACATGCTCGCAGGTACAGCGCGCAAGGTGCAGCGTATACAGCGCTGGAGCGTGCATACCGCCATGGCAGATGATCATCCAAAAAGCAAGGAAACTGCAGCACTGTTTTAAATCAGCACCTGTACGTGCGGTGAACGAATTCACCGACACCATCCGGTGCTTTTTTCAATTAAAAAAATGGAATTGACGAGAGCATTTTCAGTATGAAAAGCTATGGTGCAGAACTACCATATGCAGGCAAAGGTGAACTCAGAGTATTTGTAATCCGAAAGTATAAAGCATATACCACCGCAAAAAAGCCACAAGACAACAGAGCTTGGCGCGTATAAGGAGGAGACATTTCCTATGCAGCGATGGATGCATCGTGCCTGAAATTTGCACCGGATGCTCAGGCTGGATACAATAAGCGATCATCCCGCTCGCCTGCATGCCCTTGCTGCCTCCTTGCAGAACTTTGATTATTCCTGTTTTTTTACAGACGCAGCACCAGCGATTGCTTCTGTGCTCTGTTCTCCAACCGCAGCAAGGCAGGAGGTGTCTCATATCAAGTACTGTTATGTAGCTGCAGCAAATAGAAAAAACGGTACCTGCAGAGCATGTAGAACACTGTGTGCTCACACGCTTCTTTTACAGGTACCGTAGGTTCCTTTGCATCGCTGCTACTTGTTTCTGCATGCTTTTCGTTAGTGCATATGGCACTGCTTGGTATCAACGGCAGATTTCATAAGACGGTAGGCTGCATACAGCAGACCAGCCGCAAGCAGAATACCTCCCGCACTGATTACGATATCGATGGTACTCAACATATCCATCACCTTCCTTACACCTATATTCTAACAGCGGTCAGGTTAATGTGCCGTTAGCAGATAGGAGGTGATGTTAAGATGATGCAAATACCTTTACTCACTGATTGTATAACCATCCAGCTCCAGATTGACCTTTAACACATTGACGCGTTCCTCTCCCAGAAATCCGAAGGTTTTGCCTGTGGTGTATTTGTCGATAATCTTGCGAACACTCTGTTGTGATATCTTTCGTACACGGGCAATGCGCTCCACCTGAAAATAGGCAGCCTGCGGACTGATTTCCGGATCGACACCGCTGCCGGATGCCGTTACCAGATCCTCCGGTATATCCTTTCCCCTGGTTTGAGGATCAAATGCATGCCACCATGCCACAGAATCAGCAACCGCCTGCTGCTGCTCGTCGGAAACAGCACTGCGGTTTGTCGGTGCGCCGCTGTTTGGTCGTCCGATCAGATACTCCGGCTTTGTCCAGGACTGTCCGATCAGGGCAGATCCCACATTCTGTGTTTTGCCATTTCTTGTCACCGTAAGCTGACTGCCCTTGGCCTGTTCGGGAAACAGCAGCGATGCCGAGACAGTCATAACCAGCGGATAGAGCAATCCGCAAATGAGCGTCATCGACAACATACAGAGCAATGCCGCGATCCATGTCTTTTTTCCTTTTTTCATCTTTCTACCTCCTAAGCAATGCCGCACATGGTAAGTGCCATGTCAATCAGCTTGATAACGATAAATGGCAGGATGATTCCTCCGACACCATATATCATCAGATTGTGCCGCAGCTGTTTATCCGCCGGAAGCTCCCGATATTTCACGCCGCGCAGGGATAAGGGAATCAATGCGATAATGATAAAGGCATTGTAGATAACCGCGGAAAGAATTGCCGTGGTCGTGCTTGTCAGCTGCATGATATTCAGAGCGGCCAAATTTGGAAAGATTCCCATAAACAGCACCGGTATGATGGCGAAATACTTCGCTACATCGTTGGCAATGGAAAATGTGGTCAGTGCCCCGCGTGTCATCAGCAGCTGTTTTCCGATGCGAACAACCTCAATCAGCTTGGTCGGGCTGGAGTCAAGATCCACCATATTGCCTGCTTCCTTCGCTGCCTGTGTACCGGAATTCATCGCCACAGCGACATCCGCCTGTGCAAGGGCCGGTGCATCATTTGTCCCATCCCCGGTCATAGCAACTAAGTGCCCCTTTCTTTGGTATTCCCGAATCAGCTCCAGCTTGGTTTCCGGTGTTGCCTCAGCGACAAAATCATCCACGCCTGCTTCCGCTGCAATGGCTGCGGCGGTCATCGGATTATCCCCGGTTATCATAATCGTTTTGATACCGCTTTTGCGCAGCGCTTCAAAATTTTCCTGTATACCGTCCTTTACGATATCCTTCAGATAGATAACACCGAGCACCCTATGGTTTTTAGCGACAACCAACGGTGTCCCCCCCTGCTCAGCTATGGATTGAACCGCTTCTTCACACGCCTTCGGATATGTGTTCCCACCGGCCTCCACGAATCTTCTGATCGCATCTGCCGCACCCTTGCGAATTTCCATACCGCCGTCCATATCAATGCCGGACATGCGGGTTCTTGCGGAGAATTCGATAAATCTGGCATGAAGCTGCTGCATGGAATGCTCACGGCTATTGAATTTCTTTTTTGCGAGTACAACGATACTTCTTCCCTCGGCAGTTTCATCCGCCAGAGAGGAAAGCTGAGCTGCTTCCGCAAGCTCCTGCTCCTGCACCCCCTGTACGGGCTGAAAGGCAACTGCCTGCCGGTTTCCCAGCGTTATCGTACCGGTTTTATCCAGCAGCAGTACATCCACATCACCGGCTGCTTCAATGGCACGTCCGCTCATTGCCAGTACATTTGCCTGATTCAGTCTGGACATGCCGGCAATGCCGATACTGGACAGCAGGGCACCGATCGTTGTCGGGGCAAGACACACCAGCAGGGCAACCACATTGCTCAGGGATACTGCCGATCCCTGTCCCACCATATCTCTCACATACCGGGAAATCGGAAGCAGCGTTGCGCAAACCATCAGAAAGATGATGGTCAAAGTGATCAACAGAATCTGCAAAGCGATTTCGTTGGGCGTCTTTTTTCGTGCCGCTCCCTCAACCATGGCAATCATCTTATCCAGAAAGGACGCACCGCTTGCGGCAGTAACCCGCAGTACGATCCAGTCACTGACAACGGTCGTGCCTCCTGTCACCGCACTGCGATCGCCTCCGGATTCCCGTATTACCGGCGCACTTTCTCCGGTAATCGCCGATTCATCGACAGAAGCGATTCCCTCTATCACTTCCCCATCCATCGGGATAATTTCTCCTGTTATTACATAGCAGATATCACCCACCTGCAAATCAGCGGAGGATACATCGGTTTATGCTTCTTTCTCTGCAATGCTTGAAAGCTTATGTGCAAGTACCTGTTTCCTTGATTTTTTCAAGCTCTCTGCCTGTGCCCGTCCTCTGCCCTCTGCGATTGCCTCCGCAAAATTGGCAAATAGCACGGTAAACCATAAAATCAGCGCAATGACGAATACATACCAGGAGGGCTCGTCCTGCATCCCCCCTATACCAGCGACAAACAATATTGTCGTAAAGATTGCCCCGATATATACGATGAACATAACCGGATTATGCACCTGAACAGCGGGTGCCAGCTTTTTCAATGCCTGCAGTATGGAATCCCTGTATACTGCCTGTTTATTTACCTGCTTCATAGCATATCACCTGCCCTTTCAACCGAGTACATGCAGCTGCGTAAAGAATTCCGCAAGCGGCCCAAGCGCCAACACCGGTAAAAATGTCAGCGCTCCGACAATCAGCACAATCACAATCAGAAATCCGACAAACAGCGGGGATGTTGTCGCAAGTGTACCCGAACCGGCCGGTACATATTTCTTGCTGGCCAGACTCTGCGCCAGATAGATAACCGCAACCATGGGAAGAAAGCGTACCAGCAGCATCACCGTACCACCCATCACATTGGTGAGCACCGTGTTAGCCTGAAAACCGGCAAAGGCACTTCCGTTGTTCCCCGCCATGGAGGTGTAGGCATACAGAATTTCTGAGAAACCGTGACTTCCGGTGTTGCTCAGCCATCCGCCGTCAGCCTGCAGCTGCTGTGCAGCCGGGAAAAGGGTGGTGATTGCGGTTGCCAGCAGCAGACACAGCGGCGGTACCAGAAGGATGATGCAGACCATCTTCATATCAAAGGCATTGATCTTTTTGCCGATGTACTCCGGTGTGCGTCCGACCATCAGCCCGGCCATAAACACCGTCAGCAGGGCAAAGGCCAGCAAGAAAATGCCAGCGCCAGTAATACCCCAGCCGATGAGCAGTGCTGCCGGGCGGGCAACTGCCGCCATATTTTGCGGCAGACTGAAAACACCCGCGCCCAGCATTGAGCTTAATACCAGCGCGGTGAGTGCGCTCAGTCCCAGTTTCTTTTCCATCGATATCCAGTGATTAAAACGTGATAAGAAGAATAAATATTAGGGCAAAACGCATAAAAATGGAGTTTGCCACTGAAGCGCGGGATTTTACGAAGAGATGTGTCTGCATGCAATGGTCGCGGGGAAATTTGTGACTAAAAATGCGAAAGGCGGCATCAAGCCGCCTTATAGGAGTAACTGAATAGTTATTTATACAGATCTGCGCTGACGGTCAGGTTATTACCACGTTCCTGCCACTGGCGGGTGATGTGGTAATACTTAGCACCTTTCTTCGCGGCACGTTTCGCAACCTGATAGGAGACTTCGGTCATGTTGCCGTAGTTGCCAGAGAATTTGATGCTGTCGAACGGGACCATCATCGCTGCGGTCGCTTTGTTCAGTTCTTCGACTTTAGTGCCATCCGGGAGCGTGACGGTGTAACGCCCGCCTTTTGATGACTGGGTTTCAAAGAAGCGACCGACTTCAGAACTTGGTGATGCGGTAGTCGCAACACCCGGGATCTCAACTTTCTTCGCAGCTTCGCCACCGGCAGCCAGGGCTGCACGTTCGTCTTCGGAATCTGCCGTGATGACATCCGGGCTCTGGACGATACGGTTCTTAGCATCTTTTGTATAGATGAATGCAGTAATACGCTGGTTGCCGCCCTGGTTGGCATCGATTTGACGAACGATGTAGAAAGAGTAGGCACCTTTCGCTTTTGCTGCTTTGGTGATGGCATCATTGACTTCTGGCTGGCTACGATAGAAGCCCTGGACGGTGACCGTGTCAAACGGTTCAATCAGAACAGCCTGATCTTTCGGCAGTTCGACAACACCGTTAATTACGCGATTACTTGTTTCTTCTGCTTTTTCAGCATCGGCTTTATAGAGGTCAGCGACCACACGCCAGTTACCGCTGTTACCAAAATCAGAAGTGTCGACAACATAAAAAGAGGCGGCACCTTCTTTATCTGCGCGACGAGAAACGGCTTTCACCGCTTCGCCAATAGCATTAAAACGACCGGTAACCACTACACGGTCAAAAGGTTTAACCGCTGCCGCTTGCTCCGGTGTCAGTTCTGTTGCTGCGTTAACGGAGAATGCCGTAGCAGAAAGCAGTGCCGACGCCAGGAGGGTGTTCTTAAGCTTCATAAAAATAATCCTTCGCCTTGCGCAAACCAGGTACTGGTATTGTTATTAACGAGAAACGTGGCTGATTATTGCATTTAAACGGTGTAACTGTCTGCGTCATTTTTCATATCACATTCCTTAAACCAATTTTAATTCTGCTCAAATGACCGTCTATGCTTAAAAAACAGCCGTATCACCATCAATACTACTGAAGCAACTGAATTGTATAAGTTAATTTAATGTTAAGTAGTGATTTGTGCCGGGGCGATGTCTCGTTTTACCCGGCCGCCGAAGACAATTATCAGTCTTTATCCGGCGTTCTAAGGTGTTTATCCCACTATCACGGCTGAATCGTTAATATTTTGCGAGTTCACGCCGAAATACTGATTTTTGGCGCTAGATCACAGGCATAATTTTCAGTACGTTATAGGGCGTTTGTTACTAATTTATTTTAACGGAGTAACATTTAGCTCGTATATGAGCGGCTTGTGTGGCTCCTGACACAGGCAAACCATCATCAATAAAACCGATGGAAGGGAATATCATGCGAATTGGCATACCAAGAGAACGGTTAACCAATGAAACCCGTGTTGCAGCAACGCCAAAAACAGTGGAACAGCTGCTGAAACTGGGTTTTACCGTCGCGGTAGAGAGCGGCGCGGGTCAACTGGCAAGTTTTGACGATAAAGCGTTTGTGCAAGCGGGCGCTGAAATTGTAGAAGGGAATAGCGTCTGGCAGTCAGAGATCATTCTGAAGGTCAATGCGCCGTTAGATGATGAAATTGCGTTACTGAATCCTGGGACAACGCTGGTGAGTTTTATCTGGCCTGCGCAGAATCCGGAATTAATGCAAAAACTTGCGGAACGTAACGTGACCGTGATGGCGATGGACTCTGTGCCGCGTATCTCACGCGCACAATCGCTGGACGCACTAAGCTCGATGGCGAATATCGCCGGTTATAGCGCCATTGTTGAAGCGGCTCATGAATTTGGGCGCTTCTTTGCCGGACAAATCACTGCGGCCGGGAAAGTGCCACCGGCAAAAGTGATGGTGATTGGTGCCGGTGTCGCAGGTCTGGCCGCCATTGGCGCAGCAAACAGTCTCGGCGCGATTGTGCGTGCATTCGACACCCGCCCGGAAGTGAAAGAACAAGTTCAAAGTATGGGCGCAGAATTCCTCGAGCTGGATTTTAAAGAGGAAGCGGGCAGCGGCGATGGCTATGCCAAAGTGATGTCGGACGCGTTCATCAAAGCGGAAATGGAACTCTTTGCCGCCCAGGCAAAAGAGGTCGATATCATTGTCACCACCGCGCTTATTCCAGGCAAACCAGCGCCGAAGCTAATTACCCGTGAAATGGTTGACTCCATGAAGGCGGGCAGTGTGATTGTCGACCTGGCAGCCCAAAACGGCGGCAACTGTGAATACACCGTGCCGGGTGAAATCTTCACTACGGAAAATGGTGTCAAAGTAATTGGTTACACCGATCTTCCGGGCCGTCTGCCGACGCAATCCTCACAGCTTTACGGCACTAACCTCGTTAATCTGCTGAAACTGTTGTGCAAAGAGAAAGACGGCAACATCACTGTGGATTTTGAGGATGTGGTGATTCGTGGCGTGACCGTGATCCGTGCGGGCGAAATTACCTGGCCGGCACCGCCGATTCAGGTATCAGCTCAGCCGCAGGCGGCACAAAAAGCGGCACCGGAAGTGAAAACTGAGGAAAAATGTGCCTGCTCACCGTGGCGTAAATACGCGT
>ENA-OQKY01001806-OQKY01001806.1-human-gut-metagenome-genome-assembly--contig:-NODE-1806-length-10715-cov-8.116547_pt1 | contig 10715 bp, 12 predicted proteins | sample MGYA00242652_ERZ504805 | MGnify/ENA primary metagenome ERZ504805 (study PRJEB26092, sample SAMD00036400) | human gut metagenome | host: Homo sapiens | study: EMG produced TPA metagenomics assembly of... | reverse complement strand
CTCCAATCGGACAGGCACCTGTGGCGGCAGGACAAGAGTAACAGTTTAGTCCCGGGACGCACATCGTTTTTACATTTCCCTGATAAATTTTCCCTTTAAACAGATTCGGGATGTGAATGTTGGTCAGCAGTGTAGCAGCTGCCTGAATCCATCCGCGGAAGTGGACCAGAAAGTTTTTGTTTGATTTCATTTTCTTATCCAATTCCGACACACTCCATACATAATTTTATTGCTTTACTGAGTACAACTGCAGCTTCTCCACGGAAAATTCCAACAAGAAAAAATACCATACCAGCTGCAAGTAAAAAAACTTGTGTTGCTTTTTCTGATTTCATTCAAATACCTCTTGTTACTGTAAGTAGTAACTGTTCCTTTCAATGTTATTGTTCTGTAGGTGTCTTATTGACCGTTCAATGGTTACATTATATAATATAGAATGTAAATTTCCTGTTAAGAAAATGGAGAAAAGTAAATTGAAATTATTAGTTGTTGAAGATGAGAAGAAATTATGTGATATGATTGCGAAAAGTCTGCATCTGGCAGGTTATGAGGTGGATACGTGTAATGACGGAGAACAGGCACTGGATATGATCTATGCGGAACTGTATGATCTGATTGTGCTTGATCTTAATCTGCCTGGGATGGATGGGATGGAGATTCTTCGGGAGCTTCGCAAAGAAAATGAAGAGACAAAAGTATTAATTCTGTCTGCGAGAAGTCAGATTGCAGATAAGGTTGAGGGATTGGATTCAGGTGCAAATGATTATATGGAAAAACCATTTCATCTGCAGGAACTGGAAGCTCGCGTGAGAAGCCTGACAAGAAGAAAATTTGTACAAAAAAATATTTGTCTGGAATGTGGAAAACTTCGATTTGATACGAGAGAAAGGGTTGCATATGCAGAAGATAACCCTGTTGCGTTGACGAGAAAAGAAAATGGAATTTTAGAATATCTCCTTTTAAATCAAGGAAGACCGGTCAGTCAGGAAGAATTGATTGAGCATGTCTGGGATTCTTCTGTGGACAGTTTCAGTGGTTCAATCCGAGTGCATATGTCTTCTTTGAGAAAAAAACTGAAAGCAGGACTCGGATATGATCCAATCGTGAATAAAATCGGTGAGGGCTATAAGATAGGGGGAGATAGCAGAGCATGAAAAAAATATCACTTCAGTGGAAATTAACATTTCTTACAACAGTGTTGATCACCATATTATGCGGATGTCTTACATTTTTCTTATATAAAAACGGCGTCTATTATTTCGATACGCTTCAGGAGTCTATCACGGATCAGAGCACAGCGCCGGAAGCGGTGTACATTGATATTCCGGATGACGAGTGGGATGACTTTGTGGCACAGTTTTCCATGAAGGTTTATAACTCCAAATCAGACTATAGAAGCAGAAGCCTTCTGATTACTGCTATTGTAGCGTTGTTTGGCGGCGCAGTGACGTATTTTATCAGTGGACGGGCATTGAAACCACTCAAGGAATTTTCAGAGACAGTGGAAAAAGTTCAGGCACAGAATCTGACAGATTATATAATCGAAGAGAATAAGATTGCAGAGTTAGACAGACTTCGCATATCTTACAATAAAATGCTTATGCGGCTTTCAGAATCATTTGAGACGCAGCGTCAGTTTACGGGAAATGCAGCTCATGAATTGCGTACGCCACTGGCCTTAATCCAGGCACAACTGGATCTATACCATACAACAGAACATCCAGAGAGTACAACAGCGGCAGAAGAGACAATTCAGATGGTAACGGAACAGAATGAACGTCTTAGCAAGTTGGTCAGAACGCTTTTGGATATGAGCGAATTACAGACGGTAGCGCGAAATGACAAAATTGAGATCCATAGTCTGATTGAGGAAGTACTGACAGATCTGGAACCGCTGGCACAGGAAAAGAAGGTTGAACTGATACAGAAGTCACAGGGAGCAGGAGAAAAGGCAGATGAAGAATTATTTTTGACAGGAAGTGATATTCTGATTTACAGAATGTTATATAATCTTGTGGAAAATGCGATTAAATATAATCGGACCGATGGAACTGTTACAGTATCAGCAAAGAGGGAGAAGAACGAAGTTGTTCTGACGGTTTCGGATACAGGAAATGGAATTGATGAGGCATTCAGGGAGCAGATTTTTGAACCGTTCTTCCGGATAGATAAGTCAAGAAGCCGGGAGCTTGGAGGTGTGGGCCTTGGACTTGCGATGGTTCGAGAAGTTGTGAGGGTTCATGACGGGACGATTAAAGTTTATACAAATGAGCATGGTGGGACGACATTTGAAGTATGCGGCCTTGCCGAATATCGCGATAACGAGTGAAACTCGCAGAGCGTGTTTCACTCGTTATCGTGTGTTTTATCTCATTTATTCTGCACGTAATCCGGTAAGCTCTTCGAAAACCGGTAATTCATAACAAGGAATATAGATTCCATAGGTTTCTGTATTATGTACAACCTCAAGAATATAATAGGAATTACAATTGAGACAGCCAAACTTGTCAATTGACATATGATATGGTTTATATATTCCCTTATCATAAGGCTCCTCTTTATGCCATTCCTTAATAACTGTATGCTTTTTTACTGTACGAATAGATGAAAGAGAAGACAGCGGGAAAGCATATTTTCCGTTACAGTTGGTTAAATACAGGTTTTCATTATCACGGTAAGCTTTAAATATCAGATTGGAAAACTGATGAACCTGAAGCCCTTTTTCTATCGCTTTTATTTTGCCGTTACGTTCAGTGTAGTAGCAAGACAGCACATCCACATTTTTAGCATTATCGGGTACAGCAAGCTCCGCCAATATGTCTCTCATGACTCGATCATGGGTAGCCAGCGCGTGTTGATTTTCATCCGTATCTAAGACATGATGGGATTTTACTTTTTCACAAATTGTTAATAGGACGAATAGAATAACGCAAATAGGAAGAAGCCAAAAAACCAGGGTGCGTTGTGATATGCTTCGGCAAGGGAAACCCGTGCTCTCAATAGGGCGCTGACGCAGATAAAAGCGAGAAAGAGACATATGGATTTAATAATGCGCAGAAGTAAAGGCATTTTGGACTTTTGGATAATAACATCTTTTTGCTCGGTGGTTTTGGCCAAAGTCTGGGATAATATTTCAGATGGTTTCAGTATTAAAAATTCATTGCCGTTTAAGCGTTCGTTTTTGCGGTTGGTAGTTATATCAATACCTAAAAATGGTTTCATAAGCGAAATTCTCCTCCTATTCGTACTTCAAGTTAACAACATGTTTTAAAATAAGATAGTGCAGCCAAGGACTGAGTGCCTGTACATCTCTGGTGTTTATATATCATTATTATACATAGATCTGTACAGAATTAAAAGAAGGTTTTAGTGTATACATTTGGAAGTATCTATCAGTTTTCGCATGTGTTTTTGTTGATATTTTCTAAAGCTTTTGTATAATAGAAGCATATTGATAATTACATTTTATGGGGGAAGAGACAAATGAAAATTACAGGGATTAAAGTGCGTCAGGTAGAAGTACCGTTAGTGGAACCGTTCCGTATTTCGCTCGGGGTTATTACGCATTCTCGAAGCGTTATCGTGTCGGTGGAAACGGATGAGGGTCTGGTTGGTTACGGAGAAGGGGCGCCGGCGATTCTGATTACAGGAGAGAGCTTATCCGGTACAAGCGATGTGATCAGAGAGATGGAGAGAGATCTCATTGGTGTTGATCCGACGGATCTGGAAAAGGTATACTGGACGATGGATCATGCCGCAGCGCATTCGGGATGTGCCAAGAATGCTATCGATATGGCATGTTATGACCTTCTTGGCAAGAAAGCAGGCATGCCGGTCTATAAGCTTTTGGGCGGATACAGGAATTATATTGAAACGGATATGACGGTTGGTATCGATACGCCGGAGGTAATGGCGGCCAAGGCTAGACAGTATGTGACGGATGGTTTTGATACAATTAAGACGAAAGTCGGTACTTCCTTTGCGGAGGATATTGCCAGAGTCAAAGCGATTCGTGAAGCGGTTGGGGATGACGTTAAGATTCGTGTGGATGCGAACCAGGCTTGGACAGCAAAAGAGGCTGTCCGTCTGATCAAGAGGCTGAATGAGTATAACCTGGAACTGGTAGAGCAGCCGGTTGCCTACCATGATATTGCAGGTCTGGAATATGTTACTAAACATTCAGACGTGCCGATTATGTCGGATGAGAGCTGTTTTAATTCAAAGGATGCACTTCGACTTGTAGAGCGCAGAGCTATTGATTATCTGAATATTAAGCTGATGAAGTGCGGCGGCATTCGCGAAGCACTGAAGATAAATGCCATCTGCGAGGCAGCAGGCATTGAAGTGATGCTTGGATGCATGGTAGAAGAGAGCAATCTGGGTATTACAGCAGCAGCCAGTCTCGGTGCAGCCACAAGAAATATCACACGCGCGGATCTCGATGCGACTTTTAACATGACAGAGAGGCCGTTTAAGGGAGGCATTTATGTGGAAGACACGAAGAAACTTGTGCTTCCGGATGTTCCGGGCTTTGGATTTATTGGTTTTGATAACGAATAGTTGATGGGAGGTGTGAAGCATGTATCAGGATTTATCATTTATGAAAATTCCTTTGCCGGAGGATGTTTTAAAGCTAAAAAATTATGGTGATTATGCCGGTGCCCAGAAAATGATCCGTTATTTTCTGGAACACAAGGAGATACCGAAGGCGCTGCGTAAGCGATTGGAAATTGAGCAGGAAATTATCGGGGTGATGGGAGCAGATGAGTATCCTTACACTTATGCCGAAGCATTGGAGATGATGACCAGTCATCTGCGTGATTTCAAAGAAGAAGAATTGCAGTATCTGAAAGAGATTGGTGCGGCGGACTGGATTTATATTGATGGAGAAGTTCATTTTCAGCGCCTTTTCTATGATAATCTGACACAGACGCGTCCAAATCTGGCCGCTCGTGTGATTGTACAGAATGAGGAACTTGAAAAAGAGAATGCAATGAAACAGAAGCTGCTTAATGGGAATGTTCATTATATGAAGGAACACGGAGGCAGAACAGTTCATACACGCATCCGTGCAACTATTAAGGCCAAAAAGGAATTCGAGGAAGTCGGACGAAAAGTTTCTGTACATTTGCCGATTCCGAAGGTGTATGAGCAGGTTTCAAATGTACAGATTCATGCTGCGAATCCGGAGATTACTTTTATTGCACCGGAAGATGCAGCGCAGAGAACAGTTTACTTTGAGACAGAACTGCAGCCGAATCAGGAATTTATGGTGGAGTATTCATTTGATTATCATATTAATTATGTAGAACTGGATCCGAAGCGTGTCGCCGGTGAACAGCCGGATTTCTGTCTTGAAGAACAGTCACCGCATATCATGTTTACACCTTATTTAAGGGAACTGAGGGATGAACTGGCCGGTGATGAGACGAATCCGGTTATTCTGGCACGCCGATTTTACGATTTTGTGACGACAAAGGTCATGTATTCTTTTGTGAGAGAATATTTTACAATTGAGTGCATTCCGGAATACTGTGCAGTCAATTTAAAAGGAGACTGCGGTGTACAGGCCCTTCTTTTTATCACGCTTTGCCGAATGTCCGGTATCCCGGCACGCTGGCAGTCTGGGCTGTATGCGACAGACTACTATACAGGCTGTCATGATTGGGCGCAGTTCTATGTTGCGCCTTACGGATGGGTATTTGCAGACCTCTCTTTTGGCGGAAGTGCATGGCGCGCAGGTGAAATTGAACGCTGGAATTATTATTTCGGTAATCTGGATGTTTTTCGAATGCCTGCGAACTCGGAAATTCAGAAAGCTTTTGTACCGGAGAAAAAATGGCTTCGCATCGACCCGATTGATAACCAGCGGGGCGAATTTGAATATGAGGATCATGGCCTTCGTTTTTCTCAGGTGGAAGTGTCACAGAAACTCATCTCTATGGAAGATATTGAGAAATAACAATTAATAGCCTTGCCTTAAATCGACGATATGGTTCAGCACCTGACCGGCAAGAAAGCGTTCAATATTTTCAAAACACAGGTTCCAGATGGCCTGTTCAACATCTGTGTTGCCACCAAAACTTGGACCGGCGATATGAGGGGTGATGAAGACGTTTGGCAGATCCCATAACGGAGAGGCCTTTGGCAGCGGTTCAATTTCTGATACATCCAGAGCAACCCCTTTTAAGTGCCCTTCTTTTAAAACATGCAATAAAGCATCATTTTTAATCAGACTGCCGCGGCCGACATTGATCAGCAATGCCTCTTTTTTCATCAGACGCAGACGTTTTTCATCAAAGAGGCCGATGGTTTCTGATGTATTTGGCAGACATCCGACAACGATGTCTGCTGTTTTAAGTTTAAGATCTAACTGGTCTGATCCGATGACTTCATCAAAGTCCGGAAGTGCTCTATGGTTCGGATGGCGGCGGAAGCCAATGATGGATGTATCAAAAGCTTTTAAACGATGGGCAAGGGAAGAACCGATGTCTCCGGTGCCGAGAATCAGGACTGTTTTTTTGTAAATCGTGCCACAATTGTCAGATGGAAGCCAAGTGTGAGCTGCCTGATGATGTGAATAAACTGAAAATGATCGATACAGTGCAATAATAGTGCCAATCACATATTCGGATATAATGATACCAAAAGCACCGGAAGCATTGGTGATCGTCAGATGGGAAGGCAACCGTTTCATACGTGCGTATTTGTCTGCGCCGGCCCATGTCAGCTGCAGCCATTTCAGACGAGGCGCTTTCAGAAGATCCGGTTCGTCAGGTTCGCCGATGATAACATCTGTGTGGCGAAGCAGAGATTCAGGGATGGTCTGACTGGAATTGATAAAGGTAAAATGACATTGTGAGCCAAACTGTGTACTGAAACGATCACGGATTGATGGTGGACAAGGGACAGCCACTAAAATATGGATGGGATAGTATGTGTTCATTGTGATATTTCCTTTCTGACTCTAATCATAACATAGAATGTCAAAAAAATAAAAAGAATCTGACCGATGAGTTGCGACTCTTGACTAAACATGTTAAAATAAAATGCTATCTATAAATATAAAGAAAGAAACATTAATGAGGTGTATCATGGATCACGACAAAAAAACAAAACATGGTGGCCATAGAGGGCGCTTTTCGGGCAAGATCGGTTATGTTCTGGCAGTTGCCGGTTCAGCGGTCGGCCTTGGTAATATCTGGCGTTTCCCTTATCTGGCGGCAAAGTATGGCGGCGGAATTTTTCTGCTGGTGTATATTCTTTTGACAGTATCTTTTGGGTATGTATTGATCATGTCGGAAACGGCGATCGGACGTATGACGAAGAAGAGCCCGGTGGGAGCCTTTTCCTTCTTTGGCAAAACGGCACCATTTAAGATCGGTGGCTGGCTGAATGCAGTCATTCCGATGTTGATCGTGCCTTATTACAGCACCATTGGAGGTTGGGTCATTAAGTATCTGGTGGCGTATCTCAGCGGTAAGGTGCAGGTTGTAGCGGAAGACGGTTATTTTTCAGCATTTATTGCAGATTCCTGGCAGGCAGAACTCTGGTTCATTGTGTTTGCAGCATTGGTGTTTATCATTATTCTCGGAGGTGTCAAGAACGGTGTTGAATTGATGTCAAGAATTATGATGCCGGTTCTTGTGGTGCTGGCGATCATTGTGGCGATTTACTCTGTAACCCGTCCCGGGGCCATTGAGGGTGTGAAGTATTTCCTGATTCCGAATTTTGAACATTTCTCATGGATGACAGTTGTAGCTGCCATGGGACAGATGTTTTATTCGCTTTCCATTGCCATGGGTATTTTATATACGTATGGTTCTTATATCAGTAAAGATATCGACCTTGAACAGACTACCACACAGATTGAGATTTTTGATACAGGTATTGCGATTCTTGCAGGTCTGATGATCATTCCTGCGGTTTTTGCCTTCTCAGGCGGTAATCCGGAGACGCTGCAGGCAGGTCCTTCTCTGATGTTTATTACATTGCCGAAGGTTTTTGCCAGCATGGGCATCGGAACGGGTGCCGGTATTCTGTTCTTTGTGCTTGTATTACTGGCGGCACTGACAAGTGCTGTTTCGTTGATGGAGACAAGCGTTTCCACATTCATGGATGAGCTGCACTGGAGCCGCGGTAAGGCCAGTTTCTTGATGGCAATTGTGATGATCGTATTCGGCAGTGCATCATCTCTTGGATACGGTGTCCTTGATTTCATCAGGATATTCGGCATGAATTTCCTTGATTTCTTTGATTTTATGACGAATTCAGTTATGATGCCGCTGGCAGCGCTGGCTACATGTTTCCTTGTGCTCAAAGTGGTTGGCTTTGACAGGATTGCGAAGGAAATCGAACAGTCATCCAAGTTTGGCAGAAAGAAATTGTATAATTTCTTTCTGAAATATCTGGCACCGATTTGTCTGATTGTTATCCTGCTCAGCTCTATTGCCAACGTTTTAGGTATTATCAGCATGTAGAAAAAACTGAATGCCCATCCGGAGATGGAGTTTTATTGTGTTATCCTTGCAAATACAGTGTGATAACGCTATAATAGAGTGTGACAGCGGGGAGTCTGCAGGAGCAGGCTGAGAACAGGCTGAGCCGCCTGGACCCATAACCTGATTTGGATCATGCCAACGTAGGGATATGTATGCACACCGTCGCATAAAGCGAATGAGAATTTTGATGCGGATATGTCTTTCGGGGCATATCCGCTATTTGTTTTCCGGATATTCAGGTAGAAAACTTGTGAATAATTTCGGAAAATGAAGCAAAGATTAAAAGGAGCGTAAGAAAATGCTTGGAAATTGTATTGAAAATGTGAGAAAGAATGTTCCGCTTGTTCATAATATTACGAATTATGTAACAGTCAATGATGTAGCTAATATACTGCTGGCCTGCGGCGGCAGCCCGATTATGTCTGCGGAGCCGGAAGATGTGGAAGATATCACATCCATCTGCGGCGGTCTGAATATCAATATCGGCACGTTGACAAAGAGCAGTATTGAAGGTATGTTCCGCGCCGGAAGGAAAGCGAATGAATTGAATCATCCAATCCTTCTGGATCCTGTGGGTGCCGGCGCCTCTGCACTTCGAACAAACACAGCAGTTCAGCTGATGGAGCAGCTGAAACTGACAGTTATCAGAGGCAATATTTCCGAGATTAAGACACTGGCTCTCGGCAGCGGCACTACAAAGGGCGTGGACGCGGATGTGGCAGATGCAGTGACTGAGGAAACACTGGATCAGGCGGTTCAGTTTGTGAAGCAGTTTGCAGCAAAATCCGGTTCCATTGTCGCCATTACAGGTGCCATTGATCTTGTATCCGACGGTGAGAAATGCTATGTGATCCGCAATGGCAGACCGGAGATGGGTAAGATTACAGGTACAGGCTGTCAGCTGTCCGGCATGATGACGGCATTTCTGGTGGCGAATCCTGACAATCATCTGGAAGCAGCAGCTGCTGCTGTATGCACCATGGGTCTTGCAGGTGAGATCGGATGGGGCAGAATGCAGGAAGGCGACGGCAACTCTACTTACCGTAACCGTATTATCGATGCAGTTTACAATATGGATGCATCAACTTTAGATAAGGGGGCAAAATATGAAGTGCGCTAAAGAAGATTTGTTATTGTATGCAGTTACAGACCGCCATTGGTTAAATGGGCGGACATTATATGAAGTGGTCAAAGAAAGTCTGGATGGCGGTGTGACATTTCTTCAGCTGAGAGAGAAAACACTGGATGAGGCTCATTTCCTTGAAGAAGCCAAAGAACTGCAGAAACTCTGTAAGGAATATAAAGTACCATTTATCATCAATGACAATGTGGATATCGCCGTTGCCATGAATGCAGACGGTGTTCATGTGGGGCAGAGTGATATGGAAGCCGGAGATGTACGTGCCAAATTAGGTCCGGACAAGATCATCGGTGTTTCAACACAGACTGTGGAGCAGGCTATTCTGGCTGAGAAGCACGGAGCCGATTATCTTGGTGTCGGTGCAGTCTTTCCGACAACTTCCAAGGATGATGCAGCAGAAGTTTCCTATGACACATTAAAAGCCATCTGTGAGGCTGTATCCATTCCTGTTGTAGCCATCGGAGGCATTACACAGGGAAATGTTGTCAAACTGGCGGGCAGCGGCATTGACGGTGTGGCAGTCATCAGTGCCATTTATGCACAGAAAGATATTAAGAAAGCAACAGCTGATTTGAAGGAAGCTGTTAAAGCAATCGTATAAAGGAGGCAGTTGCATGTGTACAGCGGCAACTTATCAAACAAAAGATTTTTACATGGGAAGAACTTTGGATTACGAGTTTTCCTATGGTGAAGAAATCACCATTACACCGAGATATTATCCCTTTCATTTCAAACATGGTGCGGTGCTTGAGGATCATTATGCGATGATCGGTATGGCCCACGTGGCAGAGAATTATCCCCTTTATTATGAAGGTGCCAATGAAAAGGGACTTGCTATGGCGGGTTTGAATTTTGTGGGGAATGCTGCTTATGGTCAGCCGATGGATGACAAGGATAATATTGCAGTATTTGAGCTGATTCCATGGCTGCTGGGTCAGTGTGCCAGTGTGCTGGTTGTAGTTTACGCAAATTGTGATATGTATTCCCCAGTATATATGGGGAGTTAGAAATGTATTGAGATTAGATAGCCTTTTTCTCCAAGTCCTCACAGTAAACGCTTGAAAATAAATGTT
>ENA-OQKY01001797-OQKY01001797.1-human-gut-metagenome-genome-assembly--contig:-NODE-1797-length-10769-cov-3.190754_pt1 | contig 10769 bp, 2 predicted proteins | sample MGYA00242652_ERZ504805 | MGnify/ENA primary metagenome ERZ504805 (study PRJEB26092, sample SAMD00036400) | human gut metagenome | host: Homo sapiens | study: EMG produced TPA metagenomics assembly of... | reverse complement strand
TATATATTTGTGGATTATTATGTGTATGACAAGACCGGACGGGGAGGAACCGAAGGCAGGTCCGTGAAACTGGGAACAGGTACGGATGTCATGATAGGCGGCAGCCAGGAAGACGACTATGCCACGGTCTATAAGAACAACCGCGGTTTCCACATGGTAAACCAGCATGTGAAAACTACCTTTGACTGTATTACCAATGACAGTAGCCTTGGCGTTACGCCTCCGACCACTAGATGGATTGGACGCTACAGCAATTGGGGAAGCAATGTGTTCAATGAAGACGGAGGGGATTCCTTAAGCGGACAAGACTCCGGTATGGCGTATTCCTGGCATTTCCAGCTCCATCCGTATGAAATCGTACATAAGCGTGTCGCCTTTGCAATCAGGGATACATCGTACTATGTATCGGAATCCGGAGTGGATTCAACGGCCGCTGATGGCACGTACAGCAGCCCTTTTAAAACCATAGAATATGCTTTGGAGAAGATAGGGAATAAAAAGGGATATATCTATATCATGGATTACCCGGACATCACATCCCCTATCGAGGTGTCAGGTTCGGGCAGGGATATTACCATAGCAAGCACGGATTATGACAGAAACGGCAATCCCACCAATGAGAATTCGGATTATATTAAGACACTAAAACGAGCCGGTTCTTTTAACGAGCCTATTTTTAAGGTATCGGGAGCAACTCTGAAGCTGACGGATCTTGTCCTGGATGGAAATGGCAGTGTGAGCAGTGAACCGCTGGTATCTGCCGGATCCGGCAGAGTGGAAATAAACAGTGGGGCGGACCTTCGTAATTGCCACGGAGACAACACAAGCAAGGGAAGTGCCGTCAATATAACAGGCAGTGCGGCTCTTTCCATGAACTACGGAACGATATCCGGAAATGTCTCGGAAGGCAAGGGTGCTGTCTATTTTGACAGCACGGGAAGATGCGATGGACTCAAGGATATGATGATAGAGGATAATACAACCCCCTCAGGCGCTAAGGCCAATGTGTATCTGGCGGAGGGGCGGACCATCACGGTAACAGGTGACCTGAACACCTCAAGGATAGGTGTTACAACGGCCAGGCAGCCTGACGCGTCGCCGGGGGGAATATCCACGCAGGCCGGCCAGGAGATAAAAATTGCCGTTCCTTTGTCGGGAAGCGGTGTGGATACAGCTCCAAGTCCCTTTGCGGACAATTTCTTTGCGGATCAGGCAAAAACGGACGGTACAGGGGTATATGTGACGGTGGGCACTAAGAATCTGACAGGCGCCGGCACGGGAAATGACAGAAACGCCGTAATCAAACGAAACGGCCTTCAGATCAGCTTTACTGTTAGGGACGCTGATACGGGCGGTTCAATCCCCGGAGTCACCCCTATTCCCGCCGTCTCAAAAGCTTCCGGAGAAGCGGTGGATCTTGCGCCGGGACCGGCTATCACAGGATATGAACTGGCCGGTGTGGTCATAGAGCAGGGGACGCCGCCCACACTTACGGCCAACCTGACGCCTGGGGCGGACTTTGGCCGGGTTACAGGAACCATGCCGAACCAGGATGTGGCAGTCAGCTATGAATACCGCAAAATCGGCTCACAGATTATATTCAACAGCAACGGAGGAACACCGGAACCGGAGACACTGGTGGGAACAGCGGGAAATCCGGTCAATTCACTGCTTCCCACCACAACACGGTATGGCTACATATTCAAGGGATGGAGTGCGGTAAATGACTGGGAACACCCACAGTTCATAAGCAGCCTGCCGGCGGTGTACCCGGAGACACCTGTAACCTATTATGCCATATTTGAGGCGGATCCAAGTATAAAGTTTAACTACACGGTAGAGCACTCCAATGCATCTGGCGATATTATGTTCGCTTCCAATACCCTGGAAGGTGCCTACAGTGTGGAGCAGCCGCTTCTGGAAGAGAAAAAGACGGTCAGGGGGTATTCCTGGAGCAGGGAGGATTCCAGCACCATCCCGTCAGAATATAATTTCAGCGGCACATCTGTTCCCATAGGCCAGTTTAACGGTACGGGTACATTCAGCGGAAAGATGCCGGGACAGGATGTGACCATACGGTACGGTTACAAAGTACGGTACGGGGATACAAGCGCCAGATCCCTATTTGAGGTCCTGCATCAGACCAATAACGGTACCACGGTATCTGCCGCTCAGTCCGACCTGTATTATCCGGAGAATGAGATTAGCGCACAGCCGGCGCAGGTTTACGGCTACCAGTGTACCGGCTGCCGGTTTGACCTGGGAGAAGAGGCGGGTGAACTGGCGGACGGACTGGTGAATGGTGTGAGAGGGGAGTTTGATGACAGCTTTACGTTTAACGGTATCATGCCCAACCAGCCGGTGCGTCTTGTCTACCTGTATGAATCAACCATCGAGGGATATGGAATTACTGTTAAATATGAGGATAACGGAACGGCTGACAGCAGCTTAAAAGATATCATACCTCCTGAAGTATCAGGACCTTACGAGGCGGACAGCAGTGTGGAAGGCGAATATCAGGAACAGTATGGTTACAGCCTGGAATCCCATACGGTCCGGCCGGCCGGAGCACAGATACAGTTTGACGACAGCGGCTGGGCGGGAATCATGCCCAATGATGACGCCATCATTACGTACAGGCATGACAGGATTCCGGCTAAGTGGGCGGATATTACTTATAAGCCCGGTGTTAACGGAACCCTGCAGGGCGGCAGCGGCGTATCCCGGGATGTGCAGGCCCTGTCGGGCGGAAGGTTTAAGGCCAGCGTGCTGTTGGACGATGGTATATCCCCGGGGCATGAGAATTCCTATACCCTGGAAACCATCAAGGAAAAACGGCTTATGCCGGTACCGCAGCCGGAGAACAATTATTACCGCTTTGGCGGCTGGTTTGTTGATACAGACGGGGACGGGGTCCTGAACAATGGGGAGACACTCCTGCCTCAGGATTACCGGTTTACGGCAGCGGCAGTCATAACCGCTCATTTTGAGGAAAACCCGGATGCCTGGATTCAAATTGCTTTTGAGGCGGGCAGCCACGGTTCCATCAATGCAGGGCAGCCTCTTACCCTGCGCACCACGTTTGATAAGAAGTGGGGAGACATTGAGGCAAGTCTTCCGGAGTACACGCCGGAGGTAAATTACCTGGTGGATGACTGGTATGTGCAGGGAGAGCCTGTGGATGATGATATGGACCTGGTGAACGGCCAGACGTATACCATCCAGTTCTATCCGGATCCAGCTATCTTCGGCACGGAGGTAGCGGAGCCCGAACCGGCGGCAGGACTTAACGGCCAGGGAAAGGGCCGCATTACGGTATTCGGAACCACACAGGGTTATAAATATATACTTACGGACCTGGACGGAAAGGTACTGGCAGTGAACAAGGGCAACATCCTCACCAGCCGCACTGTATTTGACAACCTGTATCCCGGCATGCGCTATGTGGTATATGAGGCCACCGGCCAGACCGGGGTTGGGATCGGAGACATGATAGGGGATGTGCAGGGTACCCTCAGTGATGGTGCAGAGGTACTGACGCCGGTGGTGGATACCAATTATAAGATTCTCTATGACGAGGAAGACGAGGGCAAGACAGAGCTGCTTATACGGCCTGCGGACACGGCCTCCGACTACGCGGTATTAGACAGCAACGGACATGTGGTGACGACACCCCAGACCGGTGGGGGAGGATGGCAGAGCGTGTCCGGAAACCCGGGAAGCGTAAGCTTTAGCGGATTGGATTACAACAGGGAGTATACGGTGGTGGCCCGTCCAAAAGGCCAGAATACCATCACGGCAGAGAGCTGCGAGGAAAATGGAAGTATTATTACCACGGACCCGGGAGGGGATCTGGAACTACCGAACTACATCATTCAGACAATCTACGGTGAGGTGGTGAGCGCAGGTGACATAGAAGTGGGAGCGGACCGTTACGAGGAAGCCCACAAAGGCGATTGGGTGAAAATCAAAGCAGAACCAACCAATGACGAGGGCCGTCCTTTCTTATACTGGAAGTTCACCATCGGAGCGGTGGATGGAATGGATGCCAAGATTAACTCCAGGGAAGCCACCTTTGCCATGCCGGACACCAACCTGGTGCTGACAGCGGTATATGAACGGGCGGCAACCCCCAGCAACGCTGTTGTGGTGGATGAAGTGCGGGGAGGCAGCCGTGAGGAGCTGGCCCTGGATCCGGACGAGGTACCAGTCCTGGAGGATGAACTGACTACGGACGCGGACCGGGAGCTGATGGACGTGAACCATGCGGACGTGACCTATAAGGTGGTTTACAGAAAGAACAATGTACGCGCTTCCGAATCCAATGCCATCAAGATGGGAGGCGACTACGATACGGACCATGAAGCAGCCTATAAGGCGGCCTGGGGACTGGACGTATCCATTGAGAGATATGTGAACGGCAGGAAAGTCAACCGTGCAAGTGCGTCGGAGGCATCTTTTAACACCTATGTACAGCTGGGGAAGCGCGATGTGGACATGATGGATTACCAGCTGTATGAAATCGAAGAGGACGATGACACGGGTATAACGGTAAGCCTTGTTCCCATGGACTACGAGCCGGAAGAGACAGGCGGCCTGTTCACGTTCACGGCTACGGAGGGAAGCAGATATGTGATGGTGTATAACCGTGCTTACCGGCTGTATTTCCTGAACAATACGGCTCCGGATATCTACCGGTACTGGTTCAAGGTGCGCAAAGAAGAATCCCCTCTTGATTCCTATTATGAGACTGAGTATGCGGGGGTTGAGGAACAGCTCGACTATTTCATCAGCCCGGCAGGGGCGGAGTACAGCTATGTGGGCTGGAGCTATCGCCAGGACCGTTACAGGGAGTTTGAACCGGACCGCAGCATAACCCGCAAGACATATATATATGCATACTATGACAATAATGAAAAAGAGGTGGACGACACACGCAGGGAGCTGGAAGAGGCTATCCGTGAGGCCATCGGCATAAGCGATGACCATTTCCTGAAGCTGGGTGAGAGCAAGAAGCTGAAGGAATACATTGAAGCGGCCTTAGAAGTACTGGACCGCGAGGAACCCAAGGCCACCATAGACCAGCTGGAGGAGGCGCTTTCCGAACTGAAGGACAAGACAGATCCATATAAGGAACTGTTAGACAACCGGTATGATCACTACGACGACCTGCAGGAAGGCGGCAACAAAGGCGGAAGCAAGGGCGGCGGAGGCGGAGGCGGAGGAAACAAACGGGCGCCTTTTACCGGAACCGCGCCGGAGAGTTACCTCATAGGAACCAACGGTAACTGGGTGGAGAGCACTGGTCCGGCCGGGGAGAGACAGCTGAGTTTTGTCCTCAACGGAGGCACAAGCCTGAGCGGCATGTGGGCCAAGCTGGTGTATCCGCAGGGAAGCCGGCCAGAAGACAGCGGCTGGTATTATTTTGACGACAAGGGAATCATGCAGAGCGGCTGGATTTGTGATAAGGCAGGAAACTGGTATTACTGCAACACAGAGAAGGAATCTCCATACGGAAAGATGGTTACAGGCTGGAGACTGGATACAGGAGACGGCAACTGGTATTATCTGGAACCGTTGAACGGCGTGATGGCCCAGGGGTGGAGGAAGATAGACGGTAAATGGTACTACTTCTCCCCGGTGGGGGCAGGTGTATATGCCTATGACCCCGCAAAACAGCAATGGATCTATGGGGGAGGTACAGGACGCCCCTTGGGCTCCATGTATAAAAATGAAATAACACCGGACGGATACCAGACAGATGCCGACGGTGCATGGATTCAGTAGGAGGAACCGGATGAGAAAGAGATATAATATAAAATCAAAGCTGGCAGGAATGCTGGCGGCGGCCATGGTGTTTTCCATGGCTGCCCCGGGATATCCGGCATATGCGGTTAATTTTGGGGATCCGGTTAAGATTAAGTTTGATCCCCAAAACGGTCCGGGAGTCCAGCTTTCCAGTTATAGCAGCGTGGCATCCGGCGGGGCCATGGAGGGGAATCTGTTTGTGGCAGATGGACAGGCAGGAAGTCCTCTGACCAGTTCTGCCAACTTTGCCGGACTGCCCACAGATGACTTCGGTTCCGGGGCTAGGCCGAAGGTCCCGGATTTTAATGGTATTACATGGGACGGCTATACATTTGACGGCTGGTATGGAACCAGCGGCAATCGGGTGGAAACTCTTCCTTACGCTTTCCCGTATGATTCCGTAACAACCTATAACGCGGTGTGGAAGGGAAATGAAACAACCCCGTATACGTTCAGGGTAGAGCATTACAGGGATTTTAACACGGCCAGGAATGAGGCGGATGACAGCAGCGGGTGGCCGGGAGATTATGATGATCCTGATTTAAGAAAATTCTTTGAATCAACCTGGGAAAGTACCCAGATGGCCAATAATCCCATTTCCGCAACGTACAGAAGGGATATTCCGGGCTACCGGTTTCAGTCCGTGCTTCTAAAGAATAATAAGGTCCGCAAATACGGCGAGGCAAGCGGACATGGCACCATGACAGAGGGCGGGGCAAGCATCAACGCATCCACCAATGGGGTAAGGGGAAGTATGCCCAATGATTACCTGACGGCGGCTTACCGCTATGAACCTGATCCGACGAAAAAGTTCCTGATTACAGTGCGGTACGTGGATAGGGAGGGCAATCAGATTAAAGCCCCGGAGAGCAGAACACTTCCGGTTGAATCTGATTATGTTATTGAGCCGGCTGCCATTAATTCTTATCTGATTGCATCAGCGGAACTGACGGACGGCGGAATTACGGATCTGGAGGGGACGGGTGTTATATCCGCTGAGGATGCAGGGGTGAGCCTCAATACTTCCAACTATCAATTTACGGGAAAGATGCCGAACCAGGCCATAACATTTACCTATCAATATGAGCTGGATCCCAGCTTTGTAACCACACTTCGGGTGAAACGCATGGATAACCACGGCAATATACTGCGTGAAGAGGAGTCGCGGGCCGTGCAGCCGGGAGTACCGGTGGAAGTTGATGTGGAAAAAATGTCAGGTTATGTTTATCCTCCTAATATAGTATGGGAAGACAGTCTGTCAGACGTATCCCTGGACCAGGAGACTAAAAAACTGAACCTGACCCCGAATCTTCAGGGTGGAACTGTAACTATCACCTACACTGAAGAGCTGACAGACGAGACATATTGGGCAAAAGTAGAATTCTACAATGGGCAGAATGGATCCTTTAGCGGAAATACGGCCCCTAAGTTTGTTAAAAAGTCAGCAAACAATACCCTGGCCCAGGTAACGGAAGGGCTCATGCCAACTCCTTCACCTCACTACAGTTTTGACGGCTGGTACAAGGCTACATCCAACGGAAGTAATAAAACAGGACCAAAGCTGGCAGATGACACTGCAATTAATGCCTCCATTAAACTGTTCGCGAATTTTGAGGAAACAGAAGGAGAATGGTTTGATCTGAAATTTGTCTCCGGTCCCCACGGTACCATTGAGGGGAGCAGGACAAGCCATGTGGAAATAGGGACATCCTGGTCATCCCTGCCACTTCCCAGCACCCATCCCGATAATTTCTATATGTTTGACGGCTGGTTTGACGAGAACGGAAACAGGATGCAGAATACACAGACAATCAATGCAGACCAGACCTATACGGCAAGGTTTATCCCCATCGGACTCAGTGATGACAACATATTGGCAATGCCGGATGCCCGGGGTACCGTAGGCAGCGATGGAAGCGGAAAAGTGAGCGTATCAGGAGCCAATGAAAACCGCAGATACGCATTGACTGATATGGATTATAGGGTGGTTGGAACCAAACAGGGAAGTCAGTTAAAAAACGCTGGCTTTACCGGACTAAATCCATGTACAAGCTACTATGTCTATGAGCTGAACCAGAGCGCTAACCCGGATATAGGCGTAATCCTTCCGGATAATCTGGACCCGGATATCTTCAGTCCGCCTTCACGTGTGACGGTGCCGGCTCTCGGCACCAACTATGATGTGGAAGACGATGGGGCTGGTATGAAGCAGGTGGTGGTTGAGCCTGCAAATCCGGAAACCCTGTATGCAATCCTTAATATGGAGGGCGATGCAATAGATGTACCCGGGGCCGATGAGGACGGATGGGTCATGTCTTCCGGCGCATCACCTCGTGCGGTACTTGGAGGACTGGAGTCAAACCAGTTATATGTGGTGGTTGCAAAACAGCCAGGAGAGGACACGGCAGCTGCCGATAAGATTCTATTAGGCACGCAGGTAGCGGTTATAGGAAATACGCAGGAACAGCAGGATTATACCATAGCCCTGACAAACGGCGGCTTTATCACTAAAATTATGCGTGACGGAGCCATCGTTGACTTTGATGATGATAAAACAGCAGTGGTAAAGGCCGGTGATGTAATTTCATTGGATGCTGAAACAACCAACAGCCAGGGTCAGGGGTTCCGGCAGTGGAGCGCTCTGATTGGCAAGCTGACACTGGCCGATAAGACCAGGAGGAACCCAACGATCACCATGCCGGAAGGAAATCTGGTGCTTCAGGCGAACTATTACGCCGCGGCGGCAGCAACACCCGGCAATGCTTCTATTGATTATACCCCTAAGACGGGGGCCGTGGCTCTTGACCTGTCGGATGACAGGATGGAGGATTTAATTGATGAACTGACTAATAACAGCAGTGACCAGGATGCCATGACAGCAGGGGTTGATGTACTTTACACAGTCAAGTTCACTCAGCGCGCTCCCAAGGCATCGGAGTCTGAAGCGGTAAAATCTGAAGTCGGCAATGATTCGGTAAAGGTACCCTGGACATTATCGTCTGTACTGACAAGACAGGTGGGCGGCAGCAACAAGGAGATTCCCTCCGATGTGAATAAAGAACCGGATATCAGAGTGTACGCTGTCCTTGACCGCAGTATGCACGGCTATACGGATTACCATCTGTGGAACTTGGAGGATTTGGATGGGGAATATACATGTACAGAGGTGCCTATGGAGCCGGCTCCGGATGATATGGATTCCGGTTTTACAGGAGTTGTCTCCTTTGATGCAAACGTGGAAAGCACCTATGTACTGACCTACCTGAAAGCCCATGAGGTGAAAATCATTGATGATAAACGTTCCATGGAACATATAATTAAGGTCAGGTCCGGCACAGCCCTGGAGGATGCGGATGGATTCATGGATCTGGACATATTTGAGGACTATACGGATCCGATTACCGGAATTGTATGGGTATATAAGGGGCTGGGAAAGACTGCCTCTTCGGGTAACGGGTATGACACAGGCCAGCCGGTTACAAAGAACCTGACTCTGCATGTACTCTACCAGACAGAAGATGACGCGCAGTGGCAGGAAGCAAGACAGAAGCTGTTGGGCCAGATTTCCATTGCCCAGGTATTAAAGAACAATCAGTCGGTAAGTGAAGAGGACAGGGAGGAGTTAAGCGAAGCGATAGACATTGCCCTGGAGGTTGCCAACAGAATCTACCGTCCCACCGTTGATGAGCTTTTGGATGCCTATGATACCTTAAAGGCCCTTGTGGACTCCATTACTTCCGGCGGCAACCAACCAGATAACCCGGACAATCCAGACAACCCGGACAATCCGGATAATCCCAACCGGCCAGGCGGCGGGGGTTCCGGCGGGGGTTCCGGCGGCGGCTCACGGGGGGGCTCCGGCGGGGGCAGAAGTCTTGGACCGGGAAATACCTTTAACGACTACAGAACATACACCATTGGTACGGAAGGCCGATGGGAAAGCATTGACACGGATGGCAGACAATGGTCATTTATACTGAGGAGCGGGAGAAGCATCAAAGACCAATGGATTAACATCAAGTACGAGGATGCACGGCAGACCTGTACCTATCATTTTAACGCAGACGGTATCATGGATTACGGCTGGTACATGGACGCGGGCGGACACTGGTATTATCTTAATGAGAACCAGGGGGCTGATTTTGGACGTTTAGTCATGGGCTGGTATTATGACGCGAAGGATATGAAGTGGTACTATCTGAATCAGTTTACAGGAAGTATGGCAACCGGATGGCAGAAGCTGGGCGAATACTGGTATTTCTTCAGTACCGAAAGCCAGAGCGGAAGGCCGATGGGTACATTATATGTAAATGAAATAACCCCGGATGGATATATGGTGGATGAGAACGGCAGATGGATGAGGGAAACACCGTAAAACAGGCGGTTAAAGAGCCGAAACAATGTCTGCGGTTGTGCTGCAAAGGAGTGGACCATGCTGAGTGAAGAAATGAACCTTCAGATTGAAATGGCAGGTACGGACAGGGCGTGTATGATGCTTGTGTGTATAAACGGTTGTGAAAATAATATGCCATACGGTATCATTGTAAATTATCATCTGCCCTGTCCTGTAAGCTTTGGAGGAATCCACGGGCTGATACTGGCCCTTGATGAGGTGTGTGAAATGGTGGGTGCCCCTATGGCAACAACAGAACCGCGGTTTCTGCAAAAAGAAAGGGAGCTGCAGTACAGGGCGCTGAGGGGGAATCAGCAAAAAAAGTCCGGGAAAGTCCTGGAAAAAGAGGCAGTGGCAGAGAAGCTGATTCCCTATGTCACAGCTGCGCAGGAGGTCATTATGATCCATGTGTTGTTCAGGCAGAATTACTCACTGCAGGGGCGGCTCAGGTGCAGTTCTACAGTAACGCGATATATTTCTGTTCGCAACGCGCTGGAGCTGACGAGTACGCTGGAGGAGGTAAACACCTATATTCACCACAAATTATTAAATAAGGATTTAAGGTGAT
>ENA-OQKY01001794-OQKY01001794.1-human-gut-metagenome-genome-assembly--contig:-NODE-1794-length-10784-cov-2.559351_pt1 | contig 10784 bp, 11 predicted proteins | sample MGYA00242652_ERZ504805 | MGnify/ENA primary metagenome ERZ504805 (study PRJEB26092, sample SAMD00036400) | human gut metagenome | host: Homo sapiens | study: EMG produced TPA metagenomics assembly of... | reverse complement strand
GACTGGCTTTACAATGACCGTGGGAGTGGACAGCGTTTCACGCAATGCCACCTCATCCCAAGACGTTGCCTTACCGCCCGGCATTTTAAACACCGCTGCGATATCCTTCGCCATTTGCTCTCCATCCTCCTTATTCCAGAAGGAGATGCCCACCATCTGATGACAGTCCTTGCCACCTACTGCAAGTCTGCTGATGTAGCCCTTTCGGGTATAGAAGCACCAGTCATCGGTAACATCCATTTTGATACCGCAATAATTGGTGGTATATTCATATTTGCGAATAATTTCCGGATTGTACAGCAACAGATCACTTTCCAGCACATAGGCATTGCACATCATATCCTTAATCAGATAGGCACTGGAAATATTATTGGTTTCGTTAAACAGCGGATTCTCAATGAATTTGATTTTCGGATATTTGTGCAGCAGTACGTCAAACTGTTCCCCCAGATAGCCACGCACAATCGTAATATCCTCAATACCCGCAGCCACGACAGCATCCAGCAGGGTTTCTATGATGCGCTTTCCATGTACCAGAACAAGGGGCTTGGGTGTATTCAGGGTGATCGGTACCATGCGGGAGCCAAAGCCGGCCGCAAGAAAGATCGCCTTCTTCACTCGATAGGGCTCCAGTACCTCATAGCCCTTGAGGGTAACATCATACATAGAGCTTCCTCTGGTTTTGATCACTTCGCTGTCCTGCAGCTCCGTCAGGGTTTTATTGATGACACCGAGAGAAAGATCCAGCTTTTTTGCCAGTCTTCTCTGGGTGCATTTGTCGTTTTGATGGCGTTCGATATACACAAGGGTTTCAAACTGATTTAATGTAAGGTTCATATATTTATCTCCTCTTTACAGCGCTTTTATCATTATAGCAGAGTACAGCGGTTTTGCAAATATCGAAATACATAGGAGGAAGCCTCCTGCTAAGCCTCATGATCCTTGATCAGCTTCCTTTTCACCACATATACAAGCAGCTTCACAATCAGATTGACAAGCAAAATCACAACAGAGATAAAGGCGGTCGCCTCAATCAGTGACTGCGAATCAAACTGCGGTATGAGCAGCGACAGCGGCATATTGCGGAAATTCGCCAGAAAGGATACTGCGGATATCGTCACCATGGAATTGACAAACAGATAGCTGAACATCTCTACAATGGTTCCCTTCGTACAGGGAATATAGACATCCTTCAGCATACGGAAGCGGGAAATCCCCATTGCTGCGGAGATATCCTCCAGATTGCTGTGAAACTGCTGAAGCGAATTGTATGCCATCAGATAAGGATTGGCAAAGAAATGCGTAATGTTGACAAGCACCAGAATTGCAATGCCGCCATACAGAAAGCTTCCCTTGTAAAAGAGCACATAGCTCAGACCGAGAACGACGCCGGGTATGGCTAGGGATATCATGGACACCAGATGCAAAACACGACTGGATAGCTGTGATGCATTACGGGCTGTCATAAAGGCTGTTAAATAGGTCAGACAGACGCCGACCATGGACGTCAGCATTGCAATCGCCAGCGAATTTTTCAAATACATACGAACGCCGAGATCCATCGCCTGTATAATATTGTCCAGTGTCAAAGAAAGATCGGTTGGATAGTGATTGACAAAGGAAAGCACGGCAAAGGTGATCAGCGGCAAAGAGAGAAAGACAACCGTGGCGATACAAACAATATGGGCAATACGATCACGCTTCGCATTCGGCGCAATCTGATAGGAACGCGTTACCGTGGAGCTGCTGCCCTTATTTTCATTTTTCAAATCAAGGACAAAAGCGATAACTGCAGGAATCAGCAGCAGGATTCCGATAATGGCTCCCTTTGAAAAATCCAGAAGTCCAATGACCTCACGATACATATATACCGGAAGGGTGATGGATTTCCCGCCGACGACAAGCGGTACGCCGTAATCGGTAAAAATCATCGTAAAGACTGAGAAAACAACACTGATCAAAGGCCCCTTGATATTGGGCAGCGTGATGGTGAAGAACTGCTGGCGCTTGGATAAGCCAAGCACACTGGCAGCCTCATAGGTCGTGTAATCCTCATATTGAAAGGTATCGTTCAGCATCAAAAAGGCAACCGGAAAGGAATACAGAATGGAGCCAAGAATGATACCGACATACCCGTACAGGAAAAATTTCATATGCAGCAGATTGGATATGATGCCGTTATCACCGAACAGCAGTACCAGCCCCATCCCATGGGAGATGGAGGGGATAAGCATCGGCAGTGTGAACAGCATGGTGTAAACAGAGCGATGCCGGATATGGGAACGGTTCATAAACCAGGCAAGTGCAAAGGCCAGGGATACGGATAACAGGGTTGCCAGAATGGTGGTGCACAGCGAGTTGATCACCATTGGCTGAAACTGCGGGGATGTGAGTACCTTATGAATATCCTTGGCATCGATGTTTACCAGCAGGGCAATCAGCGGACAGATGACAAAGAAAAACAGAAAAAGGGCAACGAGGACACGGGAGGCCTGATAGCGTTTATTGTTCATAGACCTGTTTCCCCGTACATTTACACAGACTTTCCAGCTTGCCGTCCAGATGCGCATTGACGAAGTCGATGATATACTGGTTTGCCGGATGGTGATAAATATTCTGCGGTGTATCAATCTGCTCGATGTTTCCCTCACTCATAACCATGATGCGATCGGACAGATAAAATGCCTCCTCCTGTTCATGGGTGATAAAGATCATGGTGGAATTAAAGCGCTTCTGAATGTCCTTCAGCTCCTTTTTCATGACCTCGCGCATGCTGACATCCAGTGCACTGATCGGCTCATCCAGCAAAATGATTTTCGGATTCAGCGCCAGTGTTCTGGCGATTGCCACACGCTGCTGCTGTCCGCCGGATAGCTGGGAGGGGCGTTTTTTAATCTGATCGCTCATACCGATCGCTTCCAGTGTCTGTAAGGCGATCTTTCGGCTTTCCGCTTTTTTATCCGAACGCAGCTTCAATGCATATTCCACGTTTTCCAGTACGGTCATATTGGGGAACAGTGCATAGTTTTGGAATATGATTCCCATATTTCGCTCACTCGGCTTCAAGTGGGAGATATCCTCTCCATCCATTAGGATTTGCCCTTTGGTTTGCTGTTCCAGTCCGATCAGGATTCGCAGAAGCGTTGTCTTGCCGCAGCCGCTGGGTCCCAGCACACTTAGAAATTCCCCTTCATGCACAGTAAAGGATATCGTTTTCAGTACATCCTTGCCATCAAAATTTTTATACAGATCGCGAACGATCAGCTTTTCTTTTTCTAATACTTCCATAAGTCCAGCAGCCTTTCTTTTTCATGTATGTCCTCGATGCCGTTCATATCGGCATACGGAATGTGTGTCGGATAATTTTGTATCGTATTCTTTTGATCCTTCAGGATAGCCTCCGGTGAGAAGTGCTCCTTATCATACAACAGGAAATCGTTGATGATGAAATCAAACACCCTTTGTACATCGGGATCATCCGCATGACGCTTCATCAGACCGGTGCCCGTCAGAGAATAGGGCGAGCCTTCCTTGGGATAGATGATTTTAAAGGGAGAGCCGGTGTTGATCTGATTGACCGCCTGAAAAGTCAGTCCCAAGCCGATGCCGACCTCGCCCTGAATGAGCAGCTTGATCGGACCGCTGCCAGATTCCGTAAACTGCTTGACATTGAATTCCAGCTGATCGATATATGCCAGAGCCTTTGCTTCTCCCATGGTATTCACCAGATTCTTGTAGAAGAAATAGCCGGTGCCGCTCGATTTCGGGTCTGGCATGGCAATCAGATTATAGTATTTGCGATCCAGCAGATCCTCATAGGTTTTCGGTTCACTGAGCTTATGCTTTTTCAAGACATCCGTATTGATGATAAAGGCTCCTGCCTGCCGTTCCCAGGTCACATACGCGTTGCCATGATCCTCGGGTGCCAGACCGTTCAAATACTGCAGACGGCTCTTTCCCCTGATATCCGCCAGCTGATCCTTAATTTTCTCCATGTAGGAGGTTTCCAAACCAACGACGATATCCGCATCGCTTTGTTCCTGCTCCACAGATATTTTTGCCGCAGCCTTGGCAGTGGATACATACATGACCATCACATGCAAATCCGGAAATTTTTCATTCAGCTGCTTCTGCAGCTCCTCTCCACGGAATTGTTCCATGGAGGAGTAGACGATAATCGTATGCTGTTCGTTGGATATGCTTACGAGTAAAGCCATGGTGATTACAATCATGGCAAGAATCAGCTTTTTCATACACCTCAACCCTATCTTTGTTCATGTAGTACCCATTTTATCACATTAAGAAAACATTTCAATCTTATTTTCGCATTTCACTATTACAATTTTGCAACAATTCCAATGCTATTTGAACATATTGCAAGTTTTGTATAACCCTTTTTCCCCTGACGTATACTAGAAAAAGGAAAGGAGGAGTTTCATGAAGCATAAACTGCCGATTCTGCTGGTTATCTGCATGCTGCTGCAGCTAAGCGGCGTACAGGCTACCGAAAAGGAAGAACGGCTGCTATTGATGAGTGATGATCTGGCGTGGCTGATTGATGTACGCATCAAAGAGAATGACAGTCTGCAAATCGGCTTTCTGCCTGCGAATCTGCTTGTCCCGATTGCCTGTGCACAAGGTTATGCTGCACCACTGTCCCATGTAAAAATGGAGACAAACCGGGAATGTATCACAGAGAGTGTCGGTAATTTCCTGCATGTCGATTATGATCACAGCATCTATCTGCATATGAAGACATTCAGCAGGGATGTGGGGCTGACACTGCCGGATACCGGATTGAAAACAAGTGGCGAGCTGGTGGATTTCATGCATAAGGCAAGCGATAAGCTGGAAATGTCGATGCTGTTTCATTATAAGAATTATATTACCAGTGATCTGTCCGCGATGGATTATATCCGATACTATCGCAGACTGCATGGAAAAAAGCTGAGCATCACCTACGCATATATGAATTATATGGATATGGAGGATGCCTCGATCCCTATGGATAATCAGCTTCATGTGCGAAAGAAATAAGCATGCCGTTGAAAGAAGCCTTTCCAGCATGTACACGATATTCAAATCAGACTGCCGGTATACGGCACAAAAAAGACTTATCAAGACCAGACCTCATGCCTGGCTGTGATAAGTCTAATTTTATTTTTATGTGCTTGCCTCCGCATTGGCAGCGCAGGTTACAGACACTGTGGATGCCGGTGCACATAGTCCAGTATATTTTCATAATCCTGCAGAACATCGATTTCCGACCAGTAGTGCCCTGCGATATCCTGTACCGGAATCTGCTTCTGCGGTATCATGGAATACAGTGTATTCTCCCACCAAAGCTGACAATCACCTTCATGGACGAGCAGCCCCAGCTGTTTGCGAAAGCAGGCGATCTCCTGCTTCTGTATCCGGGCAATGCCGACATACTCCCCGGTACGCTCAGCCCCCGGCCTATCCTTTCCATAATCTGTCAGGATTCCGTTTTCACAATGGAAGAAATAATCTCCGCTCAATCTGCGGGAGCTGTCTGCCAGTAAAACGATTCCACGCTGATCCGCAAGCAGAAGGTCAAGAATATCCTGCTGCCAGAAAACATCCGCATTCGCAAGCAGAAGATCCTGTGTTTCATCCAGCTGTTCTCTGGAAAACCAGAGGGATGCGATGCTGTTGGTAACCCTATAAAACGGATTTTCATAAAACGTGATTGGATAATCACGGAGTGCTTCCCTGATCAGATATCCTTTAAAGCCCAGACAGATGCATACCTCCATATGATTGTTCAGCAGCAGCTCGACCGTATGGCGGATCAGAGGCCCGTTGCCGATATCCAGCAAACACTTCGGTTCATTTGTTTTCGTGGCGATACGGGTACCCATCCCGGCTGCCATTAGGATTGCTTTCATTTTTCATACTCCTTCAGCCCGTCACACAGGGCATCATAATCATCCAGCTTCAGATTTCCCAAATGCCCCACACGCAGCATACGGTCCCTCAACGCTCCAGCGCTTGGCGTTAATGTGATGGCATAGTTCTTTATCAGAAACTGATAAACCTTTTGCGCATCACCGTTAAACAGCAGTGGCGTCAGGGCATTGCTGAGAGGGAAGCTTGGGAGCTGTATCCCCAGCCTTTGAACCCTGCGGCGAAAGTAGGCAGCACGCTTTGCAATTCGCTGCTGTTCATGGACAAAGCCCTCCCCCTGTAAATGCTGCAGTCGCTCATGAAGCTCCATAAGGATACCGACTGCCGGTGTGTTGGGAGTCTGTCCCCGCTCCATATTGCGTGCATGCTCCTTTAAGCTCAAATACAGGCAGATATCATCTTTTGGTTCGATCATATTCCGATAGAAGGATTCCTGCAAAACAACCATGGACAATCCGCAAGATAATGCCAGTGCTTTCTGAGAGGAAAGAATCAAGGCATCGATTCCCATTTGGTCCATATCCAGCGGGTCCGCGAGAAAGCTGCTGATGGCATCCACAATCAGATACATATTCTTTGCTTTCGTAAACGCAGAAAGCAGCTGCATATCATAAAGCTGTCCGGTGCTCGTTTCATGCAGATTGACAAGCAGTGCACAATATTCATTTTGAGAAAAAGCGTCCAGGTGTTCCTTTCGCAATGCCTCCAGTTCCTGCAGACACAGCTCATCATAGGGTATCCCGTAAATTCTGCACAGCTGCACAAAGCGCTCACCAAAGCTCCCTCCGCGAAGTATCAGTACCTTGTCCTGTCTGCGAAAGCTGCAGGCAACAACCGCCTCCATTGCTGCACTTCCGCTGCCGCACAGAAACAATGCTCTTCCTTTACGACAGCCGCATAAGGTCAGCAGCTGCTGTTCGTTTTCCTTCATGATGGATGAGAATTCATCATTGCGAAAGTATGGCAGCTGTGTACCGCTGACCTGTAATGTTTCAGGATACATCTCAACAGGTCCCACTGTGAACAATTTCATAGTATCACCTCCAGTTGTTTGTTCATATTTTAGATTATATTATGCAAATAAGAAAAATACAACTGAATTTTTAATCATATTTTGTTCATATTCTAAAATGTATTTCTCATTTCGAAACGAACAAAAAGATTTGGACAGATTCTTTTTCATTCCCATCCTTTGGAATTTTGATTCTATGGTACAAGTACAGAAAGAAAAGCGCGGGTCTATTCAAATATGTGTATAGGACTGTAATCAGCTACTTTTATCAGCTGTGCTCCGTCAGCTTGATTGGCCTGTGTTCTATGAGTATGTTAAAAAGCCATATTGTGGAAAGGTTCTTACTCGATTGTGGTTAATTTTAACTAAAGGAGAATGCAATCCTATCGTAATTTATCAATAAAATTTGAATTCTCCCTTTTGCAACGAACCTAAAGTAAAAGCCTGTGAAAATCCCTGCTTGCTGTTTTCTACAATATTTTATAGTGCTTGCGCCAATCTCGATATTCTTGTTTTAATCTCCTGTTTCTTCATAAACATGGGAGGTTATGATTCATGTAGGTATAACAAATCAATCAGTGATATGATAGCGTGTGCTCCTTTCTGTATGAGTTTACTGCCCTACGTAATTTCGTTTTTGCCCTTATCTATGCTATTATCTGCAATTAGATCCGTGAATAGTGACAAATCTTCCAAAAAAAGCTATAAAAAGGCAAAATGCCTATTGCAATTTCTAAAAATTATTGTATAATATTAAAGCAACATGTTTCAAAAAGAATAGCTCAAATGGTTCCGTAGCCAAGTGGTAAGGCAATAGACTGCAACTCTGTGATCATCGGTTCAAATCCGATCGGAACCTCCATTTTTGTTGGGATCGTGGCGAAATAGGCAGACGCAACGGACTTAAAATCCGTTGGGAGTTAATCCCGTGTGGGTTCAAGTCCCACCGTTCCCACCATTGAGAAAAACAGTCCTTGAAAAAGGACTTTTTTTATACAGTTATCAGAAAATGCACTGCGAGCCTTATTTGCAAGGAACGGGGGACGATTCAGCAAGATGCCTGTCTTTTCTATAGCACTTGTCATATGCGAATCATATTCCCCCTGCCGCTCATCCATCATAAAATGTGGAAAATAAGCACCTTGCACTTTACTACCATTCTGTGCACGTGTATTCCCTTTCAACATAAGCAGGATAGCAAACGACCACATCAGATTTCAGCAATGCTTGGAAAGCAGCGACAGCCTACCAAAAAAACGACAGGAGAATAATATTATGAGCAATGTATTTGATTATCTTACATGGAGAAATGATTTAACGTTTTCTGCAGTTCCCTGCTGTGCAGTGGATACTCTCATATGCAGCTGTCTATCCTATCTGCGTCTGCAGCCGGCATTTGCCGCACAAAATATGCTATGTGTCCAGACCGCCTCTGAAATATTCAAGCAAACAAGGCCGGAGGATATCCATTATCGCGTGAACGAAGACCTGCAGCTGCTGTATAAAATGGCAGAAGGAAACCGTTATGGCAAGGTAATCCTCTGCGGCTACATCGATCATCTGAATCCCTCTATGGACAACCAGTTCTCTGCCCTCACCTGTCTGCTGGCGGTTGATGTTATGCTGATTACCTATCGCGGTACGGATAATACACTTGTAGGCTGGAAAGAAGATTTCAATATGACCTTTCTGGATGCCATTCCTTCACAGAAGGAAGCGGTACAGTATTTGGAAGCTATGGCAGCTGCCTACCCAAAGCGGCGCATTATCCTATGCGGACATTCAAAGGGCGGCAATCTTGCAGTCTATGCTGGTGCCTTCTGTACCACTGCCGTACAAAGAAGAATCCTGCAGGTTTACAATCACGATGGGCCTGGATTTTCCGCAGAAACATTAAAAACAGCAGGCTATCGTTCCATCGCACAGCGCATAGCAACCTTTGTTCCACAATCCAGTATAGTCGGTATGCTTATGGAGCATGAGGAGCCTTATACTGTCATTTCCAGCCCACAGCTTTCTCCGTGGCCGCATTATCCCTATTCCTGGGCGGTCCTCGGTCCTGATCTTGTACGTCTGAATAATGTGGATCGGCAAAGCATCATCCTGGACAGTACAATCAAGCACTGGATTGGTGAGCTTGACCGCTCCCAGAGAGAAGCCTTCACAGATGCCGTGTTTCAGATTTTAAGCAATACCAATGCCGCTTCCTTTAAAGAGATGAATGAAAATCGAATGCGCAGCACTGCTCTGATCTTAAAGGCATTGAACCGTACAGACAAGCAGACAAAGAGGATGCTCTCTGATATTACGCTAAAGCTGATGGCCAGCGCAAAAAACGCGATTGAAGCAAATCTTGTAAATGAAAAACAGACGAATTGATTATGCACGCTGCAGTGCTCAATATGAATGAGGAAGAGGAGAATCCAGATTTCAGTAATCATATCCTGAAATTGACTTCTCCTTTTTTGCTATTCTCATGTATTCTTTGGTTGTATTGTAATGAACAGTATTTCATTATGTGATGCGACCCGCATCGGAAATCCCCATGTACCCGTTCCCGATGAAACCAGCATACGATACCCAACATCATAGCTGCCATATGCTTTCGGATATGGTATCCTTGTCAGCACCGTATTGGGAAATATCTGACCGTTATGCGTATGTCCGGATAGCTGCAGCAAACCTGCATCACCGGCATCAGTCACAGCCTTCGGACGATGCTCCAGCAAGATCACAGGCACATCTTCACGTTGTCCCTTTATAAGTGAAGACCACGAGCGTCTGTCCTCCCCTCTATCCTTTCGTCCGATGATCCGGATACCGTTGACCACTGCCGATTCATCCTGCAGAATATGTACACCTGCTGAACGCAGCATCGCCTCATATTCCCCACGCTGTTTCTGCAACAGCTCATGATTACCGCCTGCGTAGTAAATATCCTTATGCAGGTCGAAAAGCATCCTGCACAAAGCCTCCATATCCTTATGTGATGTCGCTTCATCAAACAAATCTCCGCCAAGCAGCACAATATCGCAATCTTTAGCGAGACGCTCTATGGTTCCATAAGGAGACGAAAGCGTTGTTCCTGCATGCAGGTCACTGATATACAAAAGCTTTTGTTTCTGTTGCACTCCCTTCAATTCAACGCTTTCATAACGCACCGTAACACGGGAGGCACACCCGATTCCATATACGGAAAACAAAAGCATGATCACAGATGCAAGAGCAAAGAGCTTTGTATGAAATTCCCTGTGATGCTTTCTACAGTACAGCTTTTGCACCAGAGCAAGCAGACAAAAGCCTGCCATCTGCGGCAGATATATGCTATTCAGTATCATAACCAGGGCGCCGCGCCTCCACATCGCATCCTTATACATCACAAAGAACGGAGTAAAACGATAAATCAGAAAACCGCTGCCAAGCAGGGATACTGTCAATAGTACATAACGGGTCTGCTTTTTCTTATACAGCTTCTTCACCGTATGCCAGAAGAACAGCTGCACAAGGAGAAGAATCAGCAGACATAGGAGTAAAAACAACAGCATTCTCATGTACTTCACCTTCCCTATTATCCTAGCACAAATCAGGAATGCGCTCTACATCGATTCAATATTTTATGAAAAAATCTTCTCTTTGTCCAGAAAGGATTACCTTTCCAATTTATACATTTATAAATTTTTGTGATGACTTTGCTTTTCATTTGTTACATTCTTTACAAAGGTTGAATGTTCAACTTTTGTGTGCTATCATTCTTATAGTTGAAAGGCCAACCATCGGAGGGAAGACATGGATAACAGCAACTATTTGTATTTAAACACCTCGATTCTGTACCGCTGCGGACAGA
>ENA-OQKY01001784-OQKY01001784.1-human-gut-metagenome-genome-assembly--contig:-NODE-1784-length-10843-cov-2.557764_pt1 | contig 10843 bp, 9 predicted proteins | sample MGYA00242652_ERZ504805 | MGnify/ENA primary metagenome ERZ504805 (study PRJEB26092, sample SAMD00036400) | human gut metagenome | host: Homo sapiens | study: EMG produced TPA metagenomics assembly of... | reverse complement strand
TAAATAATTACTAAATTACATTTGATCTCTGTTATCATAAGAAGATAACCTCTTAGGCGATTCTTTACCTTTTAATTGTCTTTTTACTTCACTTGTCCACGCTATCGTTTAATGTGCTTTATCTGCTATGTTTAAATTACCTTATTTTTGACTATTCATTACAGCGCCTTTCTACTAATAGTAGTTTTCATATGCTTGAAGGCATACACTTTTCGCAGATAGTAATCATTGCAGTCTATCATTCATTTTACATAGTATCTTTTGAAAATCATCCTGTAAAGTGATGTATGCAGATATTTAATAATAATGAAACATGCCTACCTTTTTGGTCCATTCTAATTTTAGACTGCTTGCACAATACTTTATATTTTCAAAATAGTAAGCATATATTTATGAATTTTTTTGATTATATATAACATTCTATTTACTAATTTATCAAAATTCAATTTATTAAAAACAGCCTGTCTTATAGAATCAATAAAAATACATGCAAAAAATATTAAAAAGCTATAACCTAAGACATTAATTATTAACATGGTAATTGAAGTTTGTAGCAAGTGTACAAACAAATTATTCATAAAATAACTTCTGATAATAGGATGATCATGTATCAGTATAACAGCAAAACTACCAGAAGATGCATAGCATATGAATTTACTAAAACTTTTACTTTTAATATTTATATTAATAAAAAATAATAATAGAAATATAGAAGATAATACAATAAATGGCGAAGTATAATAAATAAATATATCTTTATTTATTAAAACTTGAGCAATTTGCACTTCATTATTAAATAAAAAAAACTTAAAAAACCAAGCCAACGTTGATGAACTGAAGTAAAAAAACAAGTATTTTGCTGGACATCCATTATTATGCTTGTAAAATAATTTTATGTATGCACCGTAAATGTACATTACAAATAACCATATAGCGGCATATCCATTATCAGTACCAAACAAATCACTTCTTGATAATATAGGGATTATAGAAAAGCATATAAAGAGAAGTAATACTAATGTTTTATATTCTCGATGTGATAAATTATTTAAAAATTTATTTAAGAATGGTATAAATATTGATAATAAGAAATAACATGTGAAATACCCGCACTGATTATTTAATAATGGAAATACTGATTGTAAAATAATGTTTTTTTTACCCAAAACTGAACTAATATTTGGAAAAAATAAAATAATGAAAAAAGTTATTATTATACAATAAAATACTACTTGTATCCATAAATTTAAAATCCGCTTATAACTTGGTAATCTGGTAATTAATAAATAACCAGATATAATTGCAAAACAGTTGACTGCACACATGCAAAGTATCTCTAGTAACCATAATATATAACTCTGTAAGCTTCCTTCAACAGCAGCAAATAATATTCCTCCATGTCCTAGAATGTGTAATATAATAACCATTATCATAGAAATGCACTTAAATAAGTCTATAGATATATTTCTATTGGTTTTAGTATACATATATTTCATCCCCTTTTTAATATTTATAATTGTATACCTTTTTGAACATACGAAAATTATGTAAATTAGTCATTTTTTTAAGCAATAAGTATAAAAAAAGATAGTCAATTTTATTAATAATTGACTATCTATAAACGTATACTTATTTCAAATAATTTAGATAAATTACCTTAAAAAATTAAAATTCCCTTTAATAAGGCCATTCTTTATTTTACTATTTTCTTACTTTAGTAAATCCTATACTGTATACTTTCATTTGTGATTACATCTATATAGGTCATCGAATGTCCATCTTGGAAAAGGTAATAAGATATGTTTTTGTGTACATTACTTGTTACTAATCTGATTCTATACTTCGGTTTTGATATACTTATAATTCTTTAAAACATCCATCTTCCCAATATACTACTCTCCCATTAATAGATGAATAGTAACGATTATCTTCTTCACAATTATGCTTAATAATGCGCATTCCTCCCCCTGCCACCACTGTACAATTGTCGGGTATATCATGGTATACACAAGTATTTGCGCCGATTCTACAGTTATTTCCAACTTTTATATTTCCTATTATTTTCGCTCCTGCTCCAATATAACAATTATCTCCTATATATGGAGCATTATCTTCAAGAACAAATTTATTATCTAAAGTATTAGAACCAATAGTCACATGTTGAAATATCACACAATTCTTTCCAATCTTAGCACTACCACTAACGAATATCCCTAAAATACCATGAGGAAAACATGGTATATTTTTAAATATGGCCTCATGAGATATCCAAGAACAATTTTTTTGAAGTTTTTTATAATAAGCCATATTATATACATATTTTTTAGATGCTAAATCTTTTAAAGTCCATACATCTTTATATTTCAATAAACTTGAAATAATACGTTTAAATAAACGCATATCATTCTCCTCCTTCATTAAAAAATAAATTTATTGCTTTAAGAGCTGTTAAAACTAATGTTTTTTCCTCGGCTCCACCTTCATTAAAAACCTTTTTGATATCACTTTTTAACTCAGGAGTCAAATGTTTGTTTTCTATCATTTTAGAAAATCTACTATTTATATAATTATGTATTTTTTCATCATTTATATACCAATAATCATAAGGATTCATATCCTTATTGGATGCTCTCATTTCCATTTTTTTAAATCCCAAATAATTCTTACAAAAATATTTAACCGTATTAGTTATTCCTAACTTTTTTATTTTTATAATAAATTGCTTTATATTACCATCATTTAATTTACATCCAGTTTTTTCCCATATATAATCTGCAGCACTAGGATATTTTTTTAAAATCCATTTCTTATATATATAGTGATTTTTTCTTAAACTATAAGGAATCCTCATGCAATATTCAAAAAAATCAACATCTGTAAAAGGTGACATATTTTCTGTGTAGTTGCATGAAGAAATCTGACTACATAATGCACCACTAAACCCTCTAATATACATCAAATACATTTCAACATTTTCAAATTCATCTTCATTAATCACAATTTTATCTGACAATATTTTAGAATATAACCCCATAGGTCTTGATATTTTAGCTAGGTTATTATCTGTCCCTAATGACCCTCCTAAATTAGCATCACCTAATTGACCACTATGTAATATACCTAATGATTCGAAATTGATATAATCAATCATACTTTTTTCATGAGCAGTTCCTGAATAAATAGACAATCCATAATTTTCAAAAACTACTTCATCCAGCAATCTTAAAAAATTACCGTCATCAAGTGATTTGAATAAATACTCAATCTTTAAATCATTAGCAATCTTTTTTGATATTGTTTCATCGAGATAATCAGATTTTGAAAAGCATATTGAAACTATGTTATTATAACCCATCTCTTTTGCTACCCAAGTAGTCATCCGAGAATCTAATCCCCCGCTTAATTCACAAATATGTTTATAGCCATATTCTTTATCCTTTTCAAATTGTAGTTTTACGGCCGAACGGAATTTTAAATCAAGCATATCAATAATTTCTTCTTCACTTTTATCAAATAAAATATTTTTACTATTAGTAAACCTGTAATACTGTTTTTTTCGAAATTTATTATTAGAAATTTTGATATATGATCCTGGTTCTAATCTAAATACATTTTTAATATAAGTTTCGGTTCCTTTATTGTTTGCCATATACCCATAAGTTAACATATCGTAAACTGCCGTATTATTTAATTCAAACTCAATATTATTTTCAACTAGGGTATTGACAATATCATTTATTGAAGACGATACAATAAATTGCTTATCATAAAAATAAAATACAGGCTTGTCACCTAAATGATCGTTAAATATTGTCCATACATCATTAATTTTATCATAAACTGCACCAGAAAAACTTCCTCTAAAATCATTGAAAAATGTTTCGCCTTTTTTTAAAATCAAATTTTTTAGTAGCTGAATATAATTTGTAGTATGATATTCACACATTAAATTTAATTTATTAAGAATTATACCTTCTATGATAAATATATATTCATCAGTTTCTTGAAAAATTTTATCGTTTAAAAATTTGTTAATAGTTCTTCTTTCTATGTAATACTTATTATTATCAATAACTTCCTTGATTTGTCTTTTATATGATTTTAAAGAAATACTCCTTTTATAATTTGTCACTGTAAATCCTGGCATATATCTTCCTCCACTTTTATGAATTTCTCTTTTTAAATAAATACCTACACTGTAATAATGAGATTAATCCTGATAAAAACGTCACAATCAATGTAGCCAATGCTGCTCCTAAACTACCTATACTTTTTATCAAAATGATATCCAATACAATATTTGCAATTCCAGTTATTATCGAATTTATTAAATTCATTTTCACTCCTCGTAACATATTTAGAATGTTACCCAAGGGAATTCTTAACATGGTTGCAAATAAATAAGTCAGGGCCAATACTTTAAATAACGGAACAGAATCAAGATATGCTTTTCCATATAACAATTTAATTATAGATGGTGCGCCAAAATATAGAATTAAAGTAATTGGTAAATTAAGAACAAACAGGAAAAGCATAACACTTTTTAATTTATTTTTTATCCATTCAATATTATCATAATGCTCTGCAATATATGGATAAATCACTATCATTACACTCGTAGTTATAAAATATAAAGCAAATGGTATTTGTGTGCTTGCTTTATAATTTGCAATTATATCTGGATTACTTATAAAGACCCCAATTAAAAACACATCAATAACATATAACAATTGTGATACTCCGTTATTAAATACTGTAATTAATGAATACTTCAGAAAATATGAATATTCTGAAATTCTTTTTATGCTTAGAGGTATTAATTCTTTAATGAATGAAGATTTCGTATAACAAAAAAAGATGATTACTATAATAAAAGACATATATATTCCTATTAAATATCCGTAAACACCACCGAGGTAGGCTCCTAAACAAGCAAATATAAACTTACATATTGAATTAAGATTGGTAAATTTAGAATACAGTTTATTCTCTTTTTTAGTTCTTAATATAACTAAAACATAATTAAACAGGAAATTTAGTATTGGCCATATAAGAAAGGCATAGAATAAAGGCTTAGCATCAGGAATTGAAATTTCAAAAAATGCTATGTATGAAAGTATTAACAAAGAAATCAAACAATTTATTGCACAACCGAATAGTAATCCGAATTTATATAATTGTTTTTTTTCATTTATAAGTCTTTTTTCAGAACAAAATTGAAGTATTCCTGCATCCACTCCTAGACCACTAAACAGCATACATAGACTAATAATATTAAAAGCGTAACCGTACATTCCAAATTCAGTTTTAGACAATATACGTACAATTAATACATTTGTTAGAAAAGCAATAACATTATTTATAACACTTGCATTTAGAACATTAAAAAGACCAATTTCTAAAACTTTTTTGAAATCCCTTTTTATTTTATTCATTACTACATCCCTTTCAATAAGGCTTTAATAATTCTAACCATTCTTTTCTTTTATTCTTCCATGACATGAGATCATACGCCAGTTTCTTATCAAACGCTTTATCATTTGAATTCTCTTTTGAATTTAATACATATTGTAATTTCTTTGCTAAATCATCTATCCTTTTAATAATATAAACATGACTATTCTTCAATTCTTCATAAATAAGCCAATTCCCTTGTATTATCGTAGAACCGCAATACATAAACTCCAACATAGAAGAAGATAACACATCTGTAGTTTGCATATTTAAAAAAATATCACAACAAAATCTAAATTTAACAAGTTCTTCAGACATCAAATATCTCTTGTCTAAACGACCATCTATTCCACTTTCACTGAGTTCTTTCCTTATTTTATTTTCATATTCAGGATCTAGTCCATATGAGCAATGACATACAATAAATATTTTCTTTTTGTATTCTTGTGATAAATCTTTTATACATTTTAATACCTTTAAATGTTGTTGAGCCTCACTCCCATTATATCCAATAAATATTATTTTTTTATCAACTGGTAAGCCATTTTCTTGTTTACACTTATTTTTATCTAATAATATTAAAGTTTTCTCCATTAAATCAATATAAGAACTGCCTAGTCCTACTTTCACTATTTTTTTATCAAATTCATTTCCATATATTTCAATAAATTTATTTTTTAAATACTCTGTTTCTATGGTTATAGCGTTAGCTCTTTTAAAAATCTTTTTCTTTACACTAAGTTCAAATGAAGTTGCACGAAGTATATCAGAACCATATATAGTTACAACCAAAAGCTGGTTTTTAGGTAATTTAGAATAAGGATATTCTAGCAATTCTAAATAATGTATATTTACTATATCATATGATTTCATTCTTGTATGGTTATAAAAACTTTTTAGCATAGATAACATTAATCTAGTTCTATGAAACTTTTTATAACTTGCAGTTCCACATTCTTTAATGCGAATATCATTGCAATTGTAAAAATTATCAAATCTATTTTCTGTTAAATTTATATGCCCTGTATTTGCAATATCTATTGCAAATTCTCCTAATAATACATATTTTATAAATTCATAAGTGAAAAAGCTATCCTTATTACCTACAAACAAAATTTTTTTTCCCAAAGTAATCACCTTTTCATTTATGATATATAGGTGTTAGCCATGTTTTATCCACATGAATTCTACCATCAACAATTTTAATATAACATTCATGAATAAGCTTAGTTATCTCACCTATAGTACCATGATTTATTGAATATGCATCAATTTTAGAAATAGGTCCAACTTCCATTGCAGATCCACAAAGAAAAGCCTCATCGCAAAGATATAATTCTGTTCTATCTATAGTTCGTACTTCTGTATTTATATTCAAAATATTCTCGGCTAAAAACAACATTGTTTCTCTAGTAATACTTTCAACAACAGAGGCATTTAAAGGTGGAGTAATAATTGTGTTATTTTTTATTATGAATAAACAAGATCCTGGCCCCTCTGATATATGTCCTTCTTCATTTAAAAATATACATGTATCATATCCATTTTCTTGAGCTTCTAAGTGTCCCAGTCTACTATTAATATAATTTGCACCAACCTTTGCTCGCGGTGACATATTATTATAATTTCTTCTAGTCCAAGAGGAAATGAAGCAAGATTGTGTTTTCAATGAATTCCTCCTAGATTTAGCAATAGGTGCTACAAACATATCGACGGGGCCTTTTGAACTCCATGTACCATAGCCAGTTACAAAAACTGTCTGCCTAACTGCGATATCTTCACGATAATTGTTAGCTTTAACTACATCAAAAAGACTATTTTCAAAATCTTTTTTTGTAAATGTTGATTCCATTTGAAATAATCTCATTGAATTAAACAATCTATTATAATGGTCATTTAGTCTAAAAGCATACAATTGTTTTTCTTCTTCATTCCAATAACATCTTATACCTTCAAAAACATTAGCACCAAATTGAGATGTTGGTGTTAAAACATTAATCATTGCATCTTTTACAGGAATTATATTACCTGATAGCCACATTAATCTATTTTCATCATTATCCATTTTCATTCTCCTTATATGAATTTATATGTTTTGAACAAATCCTCAAATTTTTCTTCGTCTTTTACAATTTTATAACCGTCAGCTACAATCTCTATGATAGGAAAATTAGGTAAAATAAATGGTGGTTTTAAAACGATGGAGTAAGAGCCCACATTATCAAAAACTACATAGTCATTTACTGCAATTTCTCCTTTAAAATGCTTATACATATAATCTGACTCTATACAAGTATAACCACCAAAATCCATATCGTTAGCAAAAAAAACTGCTTTACTATTTTCTTCTTTTCTAATAATTTCAATTGGAGGATTCTTTGTATTTAAAGTAGGATTGATATTGTAAATACTACCAAGCAATGTAGCAATCTCCTTTCCTCTTACAATTTTGATTGATAAAACCTTTGCTATAAATTTCATGCAATCGCCTACAAGCGCACTACCTGGCTCAAGAAATAATATTGGAATTTCTTTAACTTTATTGGCACTATAAAAATCTCTTATGTTTTTTGCGATTACTTCTGCATAATCTTCGTAGCTTGGAATATCATCAGAGAATTGACATTTTAATTCATCCTTCATTTTTCCAAACATTCCTCCCCCTATGCTTATATATTCCAATTGATATAATTTATATTTGTCAATCAATCTTAATAACCCTTCTATTTTATTAGGCCATTTTTTTAGTGAACGTGTAGCGAAATGTATATGCAATCCTGATAATATTAAATCATCTCTTTCATTAATTTCATCCATAACATAATGAAAATCATTTTCATTAACATCAAATCCAAATCTTGATATAATGCCATCATCAATATCAAAGTTACATCTAAGTCCAATTTTGAATTTTTTATTTGGATATTTTTTCATAATTTTCTTAATGATATTAAAATCATATAATGAGTCGAGATTTATAATACCATTATTGATTATCAATTCCTCTACAGCTTCTTCTTTTTTGTAAGGCCCATTAAATATAATATTTTCATAAGGGACTTCAAGATTTTTTGCTATATTCATTTCCATATCAGAAACAACTTCAGCATATCCACCAAGTCTATTCACGATTTGGCAAAAATTCGGGATATAATTCGTCTTATATGAATAAGAAATTTCAGTTTTTTCATAATATTTACGAAAAGCATCTAATAATTCATGATAATTATTTTCAAATCTTTTAGTATCTAAAATATAAAAAGCATCTCCTACTTCTGAGCTTATATATGATAGTATTTTTGCATCGATTTTCATATCTTTTCCTTTCTAAGTTGGATTAATTTACTAATAATAGAGTTAACTTCAATTTTATTGAAATTATAATATTCATTATCTACATATTGTAATATTTTTTCCCAACTCTTTATACCCTGAATGCCAGATAAGAATTCACTTCTTAGAATATTCTCATTTTCATCTATATCTACATCGCAAAAACTTCTTGATAAAATAACTCTAGATGATCCTAACCTGAAATGCTCCGTGATGATATTCTCTGCAGGTAACAACCCTTCACCTATCCTAGCAATCCCACCAAATCCATAAGGTATATTTTTTTTCCTGAATTTCTCACATAAATTATCAACCATTCCATTAGAAAGAGGTTCAAACATAAATGATTGACCATATGATAAAGATAAATCATTCAAACCAATATGAATCTCATCAATACCTGGCAAATCTAGTATTTGATCAATAATATCAACTGCTTCTTTAGTTTCTAATAACAGGACTGTTTTGCATCTACCATTAACTTGTTCAATAAAATACTTAACCTCTTCTACTGTTTTAAACATCGGCAGCATAATCAAATCTGCCCCCTCGTTAATAACTTTTTCTATATCATTTTTTGAGCATTTATTTATAGGATCTATTCGAACTATTAATTCAGATATTTCCAAGCTTGATTTAATTTTTGATATATCAGAAAAACAGTGTTGAGACTTTACAGTATTCAGCCCTTTTTGTCTCTCCTCTTTCCCTAATTTTTCCAAATCGATCCAGATACGGTCAACACCAGCTTCTTCTGCAATTTTCGCAATTTTAACATTATTTGTTATATACATAAACTTCAGCATTTTAGTACACCTTCCCTTGATAGAAATTGTTCCAAAATATCTACTATTTTATTACATGCTGTACCATCACCATATGGATTAGAGGCTAAAGACATCTTTTCATACTCCTTTTTATTAACAAGAAGTTGTTTGAAATTTTCATAAATGCTCGCCTCTCCATTTCCTACAAGCCGCAATGTTCCTGCTTCAATACCCTCTGGTCTTTCTGTAGTATCTCTCATAACTAGCACAGGAACACCAAATGATGGTGCTTCTTCCTGAATACCACCACTATCAGTCAAAACTAGATATGCGCGGGACATAAAATTATGAAAATCTATAACATCCAATGGTTCAATTAAATGTATTCTTTCATGCCTTGAAAATACTGAATCCGCTATACCTCTAATTTGAGGATTCATATGAACAGGATAAATAACTTTAATATCTTCATACTCATCAACAATCTTCTTAATAGCATTAAACATATGTTTCATTGGTACTCCCAAATTCTCCCTACGATGTGCAGTCAACAATATAAGTCTAGAATCACTAGCCCACTCTAATTCTGGGTGATTATAATTCAATCGAACTGTTGTTTTAAGAGCATCTATTGCAGTATTGCCTGTAACAAATATTCTATCACATTTTTTTCCCTCTGCAATTAAATTCTTTGCACTAGCTAATGTAGGTGCAAAATGAAGAGAAGCGATTAAGCCAACCCCCTGTCTATTAAATTCTTCAGGGAATGGTGAATAAATATTATTCGTCCTTAAACCAGCTTCAACATGCCCAACAGGTATATGTAAATAGTAACAAGCTAAAGCTGTTACAAATGTCGTCGACGTATCACCATGCACTAACACAATATCAGGATTTTCTTCTTCTAAAACCCTTTTAATCTTTTGTAATATATTTGTAGTAACATCGAATAAAGTTTGTTTATCTTTCATTATTTCTAAATTATACTCTGGAGAAATGTCAAAAGTCTGTAATACCTGTGCAAGCATCTCACGATGTTGGCCTGTCACGCAAACAACCACCTCAAATTCACGATTCTTTCTAAGTTCTTTAACTAGTGGACACATTTTTATTGCTTCTGGACGTGTTCCAAATACTACCATTACTTTTTTCATATGTACTCCAATCTCTCGCTTTGCGCGAATATTAATTTTAATGAAACCCTATATTGCTTCATCTCGTTCCTTTTCCATTCCTTTATAATTTATAAGCCTCTTTAAAGATATTTCTTGTGTCTAAAATAATTTTAT
>ENA-OQKY01001780-OQKY01001780.1-human-gut-metagenome-genome-assembly--contig:-NODE-1780-length-10866-cov-29.448645_pt1 | contig 10866 bp, 10 predicted proteins | sample MGYA00242652_ERZ504805 | MGnify/ENA primary metagenome ERZ504805 (study PRJEB26092, sample SAMD00036400) | human gut metagenome | host: Homo sapiens | study: EMG produced TPA metagenomics assembly of... | reverse complement strand
AAAGCGCTGATGCGGAACTTTATGAGTCTGGATGCTATAAAAGCAGCTTCGGTGGAAGAGCTTGCGCAGATTCCGTCAATGAATGAAAAAGCGGCAGAATCTGTGTACAAGTTTTTTCATAAGTGATTAAAAAATATGTTTGGATGAAAGAGAAAAGTGCCCTGGAGGTATGACATAGAAGAGAATATGTCGTGTCTCCAGGGCACTTTTAATGAATTCTTGTATTTTATGTGGATGATTCAATTGGGAAATAGTAAAGTTTTTTTGAAAATCTTTGAAATAAAGAAAAATGTGATTGTATGCAAAAATAACAAGACTTACATGTTTAAACCAAGAAAAAAACTGTTATATTTATATGAAATTCACAAATAATCTTTAAAACAAAGAAAAATATTGACTGAAATAAAGAAAAGCGGTAAAATACAGATAACAAGAAAAACAAAGGTTCCGGAAACCTGAAATTTACAAAGATAGAAGAGGAGAATAAAAGATGAAAGCATTAGCAAGATATGGAAAAGCGTTTGGTGGGTATCGGATGATTGATGTTCCAAAACCAGTATGTGGACCAGAGGATATTATCATTGAAATCAAAGCGGCAGCTATCTGTGGAGCAGATATGAAACATTATAAGGTTGAGAATGGATCTGATGAGTTTAATTCCATTCGCGGTCATGAATTTGCTGGAGAAATCGTGGAAGTTGGAGAAAAAGTAACGGATTGGAAAGTTGGCCAGCGGGTTGTGTCAGATAACAGTGCTCATGTATGTGGTGTCTGCCCGGCATGTGAACAGGGAGATTTCCTTTGCTGTGAGAGTAAGGTGAACTTAGGATTGGACAATAACACCTGGGGTGGTGGATTTTCTAAATATTGTAAAGTACCAGGTGAAATTCTGAGAATCCACAAACATGCGATTTGGGAGATCCCGGAGAATGTAAAATATGAAGAAGCCGCTGTGTTGGATCCAATCTGTAATTCCTATAAAGCAATTGCACAGCAGAGTCATCTACTCCCAGGACAGGATGTTGTGGTATTCGGAACAGGTCCTCTTGGTCTGTTTGCAGTACAGGTAGCAAGAATTATGGGGGCAGTTAATATTGTTATGGTTGGTCTGGATGAAGATGTACCGACACGTTTTCCGGTAGCGAAAGAGCTGGGGGCAACACATGTTGTAAATGGATCGAAAGAAGATGTAGTGAAGCGTTGTACAGAAATTTGTGGAAGAGACAATCTGGGATTGGTTGTAGAGTGTTCTGGTGCTAATATTGCTCTGAAGCAGGCGATTGAAATGCTTCGTCCAAATGGAGAAGTTGTTCGTGTGGGAATGGGATTCAAACCATTAGAATTTTCAATTAATGATATTACTTCATGGAACAAGAGTATTATCGGACATATGGCATATGATTCTACATCTTGGAGAAATGCAATCCGCCTTCTGGCATCAGGTCAGATTAAAGTACAGCCGATGATCACACACAGAATGGGGCTTTCTCACTGGCAAGAAGGATTTGAGGCAATGGCAAAGAAAGAGGCAATAAAAGTAATCTTTACTTATGATTTTGACGATGAGGACTAAAGATGGAAAAGAAATTATTGTTAGCTCCATCAATGGGGTGTTGCGATTTGTATGATTTTGAACATCAGGTCAGATACATAGATGAAAATGCGGATTTTCTACATATTGATATCAAGGATGGAAATTATGTGAAAACATTTGGTGTAGGTCCTGATTTTATGACGGTACTGAAAAAAACAGTAAAAACACCGATGGATGCTCATTTGATGGTAAAATATCCCCAGAATTTTCTGGAAGCGTGTGCAGAAGCGGGGGCTGCATACATTACGCCTCATACAGACTGTATTGAGAGCGATGCATTTGTGACAATTAATAAGATTCGTTCTCTTGGATGCAAAGCCGGAATCGCATTGAATCCGGCGGCTCCGCTGGAGGCGATTCGTTATTATCTGCCATTGCTTTCAAAAGTGACGATTATGATTGTAGATGCAGGATATGCAGGACAAAAAGTAATCACACAGATGTATGATAAGATTCAAACACTGGTACAGTGGCGGAACGAGATGGGTTTGGATTTTTTAATTGAGGCAGATGGGTCTATGAATTCAGGAGTATATGAGCCGTTATATAAATCGGGGGCGGATGTTGTGGTTTTAGGACCTCCGGCGCTCTGGAATAAGAATCCTGATATTGAGAAAGCATGGGGAATCATGCAGAAAGAAATAGATGAGGAATTGCAGGGGATCTTTCGTTAAAATTACGAAAGGAGAACCGGGAGAGAAAATGGAAAGGAAAGGGAAATGATGGATACAAAAATAAAAGGGGCGAACATCGGAGCAAGACTGGATCGGCTTCCTAATTCAGGGTGGCATGTGAAGATGTGGCTGGTGACTGCGTTTGCGTTGTTGGTATGCTGGTCAAACGGAATCGGTGGTTCAGTACAAAATATTCTTCTGAATGAACTGCATTGGCTTAAAGAGGGAACTACGCTTCTTGCAATGTGGGGAACTGCATATACAGCTGGGCAGTTGTTCGGGGCGTTAGTAGGAGGCCCGATTGGAGATAAGATCGGGCGAAAGAAAAGTATTCTTTTATATGAAGTGATTCATATCATAGCAATGATCGGAGGTGCGATATCACCGAATATTTATGTGTTATATGTGTTTCGTCTGATCCAGGGATTTGGATTGGGAGCATTGTTGGTAGTATTGTTTGCAGGATTTACAGAGTATGTTCCGGGAAGAAACAGGGGTGTATGGTCAAGCCGCAATTCTTTCCTTGGAAACTGGGCACATCCAATCTGCAATGGAATCGCATTCCTGATTGTAACAGCAGGAGTCAGTTATAACATGAACTGGCGGATTCAGTATATGATTCCATCTGTTCTTTCCATTATTGCATCGCTTTTGATCGCAAAGAAGTTTCCGGAATCACCGAGATGGCTGGAATCACAGGGAAGAGTAGAAGAGGCGGATGCGATTATGACAAAGATTGAAAAAGAAATCGAAGCATCAACAGGCAAACCGCTTCCACCGGTGACGGAAGAACCAAAGCAGGTAAAACAGCTTCCATATTCGGCATTGTTTAAAGGTAAGCTTTTACAGAGAACAATTGTAGGATCGCTGGTTTTGATCGGAATGAACACGATTCAGTACACACTGATGACATGGATGCCATCTCTGTTGCGTTCTTTGGGATATGATACTTCGCAGTCTCAGTTTATGACGATGTTTGGGCTGTTTGGAGCTCCGTTTGGAATCTTTATTGCATCTTTGATCATGGATAAAATTCCGCGTCGTGTTATGGGAGTGATTCTTCTGGCTGTGATGGCGGTTCTTGGAATCATCACAGGACAGCAGACAACGATGACAGCATTGATTGTATCAACCTTTTTCCTGAATACCGCAATCTACATGTACGTATGTTATGCTTCTGCTGTATATGTTCCGGAAATGTGGCCAACATCTGCAAAAATGTCAGGTTCGGGATTTTGTAATGCAATGGGGCGTGTAAGTAATATTTTCTTCCCGTTCCTTGTAACGTATGTTGCAGGGTCTGTGGGAAGCTCAGGAGTGTTTATTCTGATTTCAGTGGTAGCAGCTGTGATTGCAGTATGCATCTTGATTTTTGGAGTGGAAACAAGAGGAGAGTCGGTAGAAGATATCGGAAATATCGAATAAATATGAATGAAATGAAAACAGAAAGGATGATTGTAAGATGAAGAATTCAGAGGCAATTTTAGTAACACCTAAACAGTTTGAAATTCAGGAGTGCCCGGTTCCAGAACCGAAAGAACATGAGATTTTGATGAAGGTAGAATATGTAGGAATGTGTGGCTCAGATATTCATGGATTTGAATTTGGACCATTTATTCCACCAAAGGATCCAAATCAGAAAATAGGACTTGGACATGAAGTTGCAGGAGAAGTTGTAGGGATTGGTTCCAAAGTCACAAAATTTAAAGTGGGCGATAAAGTATTGATCGAGCCAGGAGTACCAGATGACACTTGTGAATATTGTCGTACCGGACGCTATAATATTTGTCCAGGAGTTGATTTTATGGCAACACAGCCAAATTATAAGGGTGCTCTGACACAGTATATGACCCATCCGGAAGAGTGGACATATCATATTCCGGAAGGAATGTCCACATTGGAAGGCGCTTTGGTGGAACCGGCAGCAGTTGGTATGCATGCTGCAATTCTTGGAGGTGCGATGGTAGGAAAGAGTATCGTGATTCTTGGAGGCGGTACAATCGGACTGATGGTTCTTCAGGCATGTAAAAGCCTTGGCGCTGAGGATATCACAGTGGTAGATGTAATTCAGAAACGTCTGGATCTTGCACTGAAACTGGGTGCAAAGAGAGTAATCAACGGAAAAGAGCAGGATACAGTCGCAGTACTTCGCTCACCTGAAATGTATGGAGATCACGGTATTGATCTTGTCTTTGAGGCAGCAGGGGCAACATTTACAGCACAGCAGGCAGTGCAGCTTGTGGCACGCGGCGGAAAGATTATGATGGTAGGGACACAGTCCAAACCGGTACCGATCGACTTCCTGAAAATCAATCGTGAAGTAACAATTCAGACGGCTTTCCGTTACTGCAACAACTTCTCTCAGACAATTGAAGCAATAGCAACAGGAAAGTTTAATGTAAAAGACATGGTAACCAATATTTATGATTATCAGGATGTGCAGAGAGCGTTTGAAGAAGCAATTGATCCTGTTAAGAAAACAGATATGGTAAAAGGTGTTGTAAAAGTAGCGGAGTAAGAATCGGCAGATAGATTAGAAAAGGAGAAATAAGTATGATTTCAGATATCAGATATTGGGAAAAGAAAGCGAGTGAAGGTCATTATGCAATTCCACACTTTAATGTGTGGAATGCAGAAATGCTGATGGGAGTAATTGATGCGGCAGAAGAGCTCAGGGCTCCGATTATCATTTCATTTGGTACAGGTTTTACAGGAAATACTTCTTTTGAAGATTACTGTTATATGATGGAGTCTATGGCAAAAAAAGCCAGTGTTCCGGTAATTCTTCACTGGGATCACGGCCGCAATATGACAATTCTTCAAAATGCAGTGAATCATTGTATGAATTCTGTCATGCGTGATGCTTCTGCTCTTCCGTATGAAGAGAACGTTGCAGAAATCAAGAGATGCGTAGATTATTTTCATGCATACAATATTCCTGTTGAAGCAGAGCTTGGTCATGTAGGAAATGAGACAATTTATGAAGAGGCGTTGTCAGAGTATCACTATACAGACCCAAAACAGGCAAAAGATTTTGTAGACAGAACAGGCTGTGATTCTCTTGCGGTAGCAATTGGCAATGTACATGGTGTTTATAGTTCCGAGCCTAAACTGGCATTTGACATTCTGGAAGAAGTTGCGAGAACAGTAGATGTTCCGCTTGTACTTCATGGAGCATCCGGGATAGGAGATGAAGATATTAAGAAAGCGATTTCTCTTGGTATTGCGAAAATCAATATTCACACAGAACTTTGTCAGGCAGCAATGGAAGCAATCAACGAGCACAAGGATGAACCATTCCTGGCAGTTGAACGTGCAGTAAGACAGGCCGTAAAAGAACGTGCGATGTATAAGATTAAATTATTTGGTGATGATGGAAGGGCTGATGAATAAAGTGAGCAAAGATTTGGATGTAATCATTATTGGCGCGGCGATTGTTGACTTACCGTTAAGACCGGTCAGCAAAGAGGTGTTTGATGTAGTGTCCTATCCTGTAGATGGGATTGCAATGACGATAGGCGGAGATGCGATCAATGAGTCTACCATAATCACAAGACTTGGACATAAGGTTGGACTGATGAGCTGCATCGGTGTTGATGTAGCCGGAGCATTTGTACTGAATCACTGTAAGACAACAGGGATTGATACCCAATATATAAAACAAGACCCTTCTATTGATACGTCGATCAATGTAGGTCTGGTAGCGGCAGATGGGGAACGTACATTTATTACAAATCGTCAGGGCAGTTTGTGGAAATTTAAATATGATGACCTGGATATGTCAGCATTGAAGGGGGCAAAGATTCTTTCATTTGCAAGTATTTTTAACAATCCATTATTTGATAATAAAGCATTGGTTTCCGTATTTTCAAAAGCAAAAGAAGAAGGCATGATCATTTGTGCAGATATGGTTTCCCCGCGATTGGATGAAAAACTGGAAGATATTACAGAAGCATTAAGTTATGTGGATTACTTCTTCCCGAATTTTGAGGAAGCAAGTGAGATGACAAGCGAGACAGATGAAGCAAAAGTTGCTGATAAATTGTATGCCTGCGGTGTAAAAAATGTAATTATGAAAATCGGTAAGAGAGGATGTTATATCCGCAATAAAGATGGGGCAATGATTGTTCCAGCATGCAAGGGAGTAACGGCAATCGATACGATTGGTGCAGGTGATAATTTTGCATCTGGATTTATTACGGGGCTGCTGGAAGGAAAAAATATCCGTGAATGTGCAATTTATGCAAATTGTACTGCAGCTGTTTCTGTACAGTATGTCGGGGCAACCGGTGGTGTGCAGGACAAAGCGATAGTAGACGAGATGCTTGCAAAATATCGGAAAGATTATCAGATGTAAGGAATCGGGCAAAACAGTCCAAGGGGCTGTTTTGCCCAGTATATACCGGACAGATAGTTGAGAAAAGAAAGGGATATGGATATATGAAAACAATGAAATTAGGAAAAACCGGAATTGATATTTCGAGAATCGGTCTTGGAACATGGTCCATTGGAGGTGGTTCTGCATGGGGTGGAGACCATGAACTGCAGACAGTAGTAGATACGATTCGGGAAGCGCCGAAGCTGGGAGTTAATCTGATTGATACAGCGCCGGGATATAACTTTGGAAACAGTGAGAAAATTCTTGGAAAAGCGCTGGAAGGAATGAAACGTGAGGATGTAGTTATCATCACGAAATGCGGAGTTACGTGGGATCAAGAAATGAAAGGAGATCTGTTCAATAAGGTGAATGGAATCCAGTTGTACAAAAATCTGAACAGTGAATCTGTAAAAAAAGAAATTGTGGAATCTTTAGAGCGCCTTGGTACAGACTATGTGGATGTGTATATGACACATTGGCAGGCAACAGAAGGGACAGACTATTATGTGCCGATTCAAAAGACAATGGATGTTTTAAATGAATTAAAAGCACAGGGAAAAATCAAGGCAATCGGAGCTGCCAACGTGGATATCCGTCAGATTGAAGAATATTTAAAATGGGGAGAACTGGACATTGTTCAGGCAAAATACTCCATTCTTGATCGTGGTATCGAGGACGAAATTATCCCTTGCTGTCGTGAGAATGGTGTGACGATCCAGGCTTATTCTCCATTGGAGATGGGACTTCTTTCCGGAACTTTCCCAAGAGATTATAAGCCCGTAGGGGCACAGATTCCAAAGAAATGGTTCCAGCCAGAGCAGATGCAGGCAGCTATGGATATGATGGATCAGTGGAAGCCGCTCTGTGAGAAATATCATTGTACAGTGGCAAATCTGGCACTGAGCTGGATTCTGGCACAGGGAGATTTTCTGAATCTGCTTAGCGGTTCTACTACGGTAGATCAGATTGAAGAAAATGTAAAATCTGCGGAGTTAGAACTTGATTCAGAAGATGTGGCATATATGCGGGAACTGGCAGAGAAAATTGATCAATAAACCTGTAAATCAAAAGGAAATTGTTTTGAATTGCAGATAATCGTAACGTTTTGCTTGCAAAGACCAACAAAGACAGGTTATGATGATAACAGTGGTGTAAAGTCGAAACAGGGGAGGAAATGGATATGGCAGGCAGAGAACGATTAGAAAAAATTCGTCAGATCATTCAGAGTGAAAAAAAAATCACAGTTAGTAAATTAAGTGAGCAGTGCAATGTAACAGAAGAGACGATACGAAGAGATTTGGATAAGCTGGAAGCAGATGGAGTGGTGACCAGAGTGCATGGAGGCGCTATTTGGAATGAAGGAACCAGAAAAGAGGGAATGCACTTTTACAGACGACTCAGCAGACATCTGAAAGAAAAGCAGGAAATCGCAAGAAAGGCATCTGTGGTTTTGGAGGGAAAATACACGATCATAGCAGATTCCAGCAGTACAGTAGCCGAGGCGTTGAAATTATTGCCGGAGTCGCCTGACGTAACGATTGTGACCAATTCAACAGAAGTGTTTCATGAATTTCAGCAGTCTGCATTTCAGATTATTTCTACAGGCGGAGAGTTCAATAAAAAATCTTTATCTTTACAAGGACAGCTTGCAAAGAGCAATATTGCGAAGTACAATGTACATCTTGCATTGATCAGCTGCAAGGGTCTGAGTCTGGAAAAGGGTGTGTTAGACTCCAATGAGGAAGAGGCTGAGATTAAGAAAGCGATGCTTACGCAGGCGGAAGAAGTTGCGCTTTTGGTAGATTCATCGAAATTTGGACAGAGCGCATTTGTCAGTTTAATCGATTTGGAGAAAGTGAATTATATCATTACGGACAAATGTCCGGCAAGAGAGTGGGTTGAATATTGTGAAACTCAAGGGATTCAGCTGATCTGTTAGAAAAGAAAAAATTCAAGGTAAGATTTGAATAGGCAGCAGACAGGAGCATTGAAAAGCGGGAAATCCGTAGAAGATGTTCCTGTCTGCTTTTTTGTGCCAATTTTATTGTGATATATGTGGATTTGTTTTTGAAAACAAGAAAAAATGAGTAAAAACAAATGAAAAATATTTGAAACAAAGAAAAAGTGTTGACATAATGAATGAAAAAAAGTAAAATACTTATAAAGAATTATGGGTTTTACACAAAAGAATGAATGTGGAGAAAGGAGAAAGTAACAGTGGGAGAAAAACAAAAAAAGAATAACATTGTGAAACGGATGATTCTGGCAGTTGTGGCTGGATTTGCAGTGGGATTTTGTCTACTGCTCCTCAGAGAAGAAGTGCTAAATGGAGGAAAAAGTGAAATCTGGAAAATGATCGACGCAGTGTTTTTTCAGGATATCACGGCAACAAATGGAATAGAAGGAATCGGATTATTTTACATAGTGGGACAGTTGTTTATGAGAGGTCTGCAGATGGCAATCGTACCGCTGGTACTGACTTCTCTGAGTCTTGCAATGTGCAGTCTTGCAAATCCAGAAAGGCTGGGAAAGATTGCGGGGAAAACATTTTTGACGTACATCGGATTCTATATTGTGGCAGCAGCTCTGGCGGGGATGGCAGCATACTTTGTGAAGTGCATGGGCTGGTTTAATGTGAATCTTCCGAATGAGATGGCGGCAGAGGCGGTGACGATGGAAGGATACAATCCATTGACTACCATTGTAAATGCAATGCCTGTCAATATTTTCAGTGCCTTTTCTTCAAACGATGAAATCATCGCAGTAGTAGTAGTCGCAGTCATTTTAGGGTTATGCATGACTGCATTGGGAACGAAGACAGAACCGTTGAAACGTGTTTTGGAAAATCTGAATGATGTAGTACAGTTGTTTCTGAATTTTCTGATTAATAAAATCGGACCGGTTGCAATTTTCTGTATGATTACGAGAACACTTGCGATTTATGGAGTGGAATATATCAAACCGACACTGGTATGGATGGTTACAACGATTGTGGTTAGTCTGGTTCTGGTGGTAACGATTTATCCAGTGGGAATATTTCTGACAACTCGGCTGAATCCTCTGCCTTTTATGAAGAAGACAGCGAAAGTGGGATTGTTTGCGGCAGCAACGAATTCCTCCGCTGCAACACTCCCTCTGAATATGAAGACTTGTACAGAGGATTTGGGATGTTCAGAGGAAATCAGCAGCTTTGTACTGCCGACAGGAATGACCATAAACATGAATGGAACAACAGCAATGCATATGGTAGCGATTACATTTATTGCAACAGCTGCCGGGATTGATATTACACCATCGGCATTGGCGATTGCTGGATTCTTATCAATTTGTACGGCGATGGGAACTCCGGCGATCCCAGTAGCAGGAACTACTATGATTTATGTCGTGATGAGTGGTCTGGGGCTGAATTCGGAGTTGTGCATGATAGGCTATTCTCTTGTGCTGGCGATGAATTATCTTCCGGGCATGGCGGTGATCACATTAAATGTGATTGGTGATGCAGCAACTGATGTGATTGTGAGCTTTAGAGAAGGAGCGTTAGATAAAGAAACATACGAAAAAATGTAAGAACGACAGAGGGGGTTCCTTAAAAGGAATCTCTTCTGTTATTTTAGAAGTGAAAAAGCCAGAAAAAGGCTATGTCAAAAAGGTAAAATGTGATATAATCTATAGATATTCAGAAACTTTGAATATTGAGCAAAAAAGGTATGGATGCGTAAGTGAAGTGTATCAGGAGGAAAACAAATGGAAACAGGTGTAAAATTAACTGATCTGGTTGAGAAAATGAACTTAAAAAATCTTACACCAGGAGTGGATTTGACAGATCATGCTGTATATGTACCCGATGTAAACAGGCCGGCGTTACAGTTGACAGGATTCTTTGATCATTTTGATTCTGAGCGAGTGCAGATTATTGGAAATGTAGAGTATGCATATATTCAGACACTGTCAGAAGAAAGAAAATCTGAAATTTACGAAAAATTATTAAAAAATCAAATACCATGTATTATTTTCAGTAAAAATCTTTTGCCGGAAGAGATTTTGCTTCAGAAAGCGGAAGAAAAACAAATCCCGATTTTTGCAACGGACAAGCCAACATCCTCTTTCATGGCGGAGCTGATTCGCTGGATGAATGTGAAACTGGCACCGTGTATTTCCATTCACGGAGTACTTGTGGATGTGTATGGTGTCGGTGTACTGATTATGGGAGAGAGTGGAAT
>ENA-OQKY01001776-OQKY01001776.1-human-gut-metagenome-genome-assembly--contig:-NODE-1776-length-10887-cov-3.928996_pt1 | contig 10887 bp, 9 predicted proteins | sample MGYA00242652_ERZ504805 | MGnify/ENA primary metagenome ERZ504805 (study PRJEB26092, sample SAMD00036400) | human gut metagenome | host: Homo sapiens | study: EMG produced TPA metagenomics assembly of... | reverse complement strand
GTCCCATCCCCGCTGTCGCCCAGAAGAATCAAAGAACCGCCAGAGGCAAGATTCACAATCTGAATCGGGGAAACGCTTCCATCCTCTGCATGATAAAGGAAAAACGCGCCTACATTGCCGGAATCCAACAGGTATAAAAGCTGTACGTTACCATTCTCTTTTACCGCTCCCTTTACCGTCTCGCCATTTACCGTAATATCTGCCGCGGAAAATCCCGCAGGAAGCTCATTACTTGGGAAACTGCTTGCTACCGTGTATTCGGTATCATTTACATTCAGTGTGACTTTGCTGCCTGTTGCCGTGCCAGAAGATGACTGCGTCCCGTCTCCTGCCTCAATCTTTACATTGGAGTATCCCGGAGGATCCAAAAGATTTAGTGTCTCGCCATTGGCATCCGTTACTTCCGCGCCTTTCTGCTCAAGCCTCGTTTCTCCCTGGACGAGCGCCTCAAACTCCATATTGAAATCCAGACGCTCCTGACCATTTACAGTCCCGGAATAAACTAAAGTTCCATCTCCCTGATCTGTGACGTTTGCATCACCGTCAACATATCTCATGGCCGTCGTATCGTAATTCATCGTCAGCTCAACCTGGCCAAGGTTTCCGTCACGATTCACTACGCTTCCCTGTATGGTGAACGTCTCTCCGACCTGAATCCCGTCAAGGTCTGTAAAGAAAATCACTCCATCTGCCGCATTGACATACAGCCGGGTAAACGGTACTACCAGACACACTGCAAGCAGTATGCCTGCCAATCGTTTCATCAATTTCATATTTGTACCTCTTCTTTCGTCTCAGATTTTGTTTACATACATAAGAATATGATACACGGTTTACGACGAAATGTCCAGAAGGTATCTTGTGAAATCCAGATACTTTTCCTTATATTTTTCTTAAACAGATTTTGAAGATCGGTTATGGCTCCAGTCTGTGCATGTCTCTCGGGAACAGAGATGCTCTTCTGACATTGCTGTATCCTAAGAGCTGGCTTGTAAGGCGTTCCAGACCGATCCCCATACCTCCGTGAGGCGGCAGCCCTGCCCGGTGTGCCATGAGATAGCTTGCAAATGATTCCGGGCGCATCCCCCTGCGTTGTAACTTTGCCACCTGCTCTTCGTAGTTATGAATTCTGAGGCCTCCGGTAGTAATTTCCAAACCTTGATAGAGAAGGTCAAAGCTTCTTGTCAGTTCCGGATGTTCTTTACTTTCCATGGTGTAGAACGGCCGCTTTTTCTCCGGGTATTCCGTCACAAACACAAACTCGCTGCCGGTCTTTTCTTTGACCCATTGGCAGATCCTTTTTTCTTCCTCCGGCTCCAGATCTTCAGGGTCTGTCACCTCACTGTGGCGAATCCGCGCCACAATCTCCTTGACTTTCGCAAAAGGAATGACCGGAATCTCCTGTAAATCCGGCAGACTGACCTTGAGAAGCGCAAGTTCCTCTTCATATTCCTCCTTCAGATAAGAAAACATCGATTTCAGCATGTAAGTCTCCGTCTCCATCAGTGTTTCCACACTCGTTACATAGCCCATCTCCACGTCTACACTGGTGTATTCGTTGAGATGCCGGGAGGTATCGTGTTTCTCCGCCCGGAACACCGGGGCAATTTCAAAGACCCTTTCATGAACTCCGACCATCATCTGCTTATAAAACTGCGGACTCTGGGCAAGATAGGCTTCTTTTCCAAAGTAGTCCATACGAAAGATATTTGCTCCGCCCTCCGCTCCGGCGGAACCGATCTTCGGAGTATGGATTTCCGTAAATCCGTACTTTCGGAAAAAGATGCGAAATCCATCCGTAATTCCGTTCTGGATGCGGAAAACAGCCCGTTCCTTTTCATTTCGCAGTGTTACCGGACGGTAGTCCAAAAGTGTCGCGAGAGAAGTGTCCACCTCTTTTTGATTGATCACAACCTGGCTTATTTCATAAGGTTTTGAGAGGATTTCCACATCAATGAGATGAAGTTCTGCCCCCATACGGGACCGCTCTTCCCCGACGACTTCTGCCTGGAAGATCACACAGCTTTCCTCAACAAGCACTTCCAGCGGAAATTTCGCCTTTTCTTCTGAATAAACACACTGGTAAATGTGCTTGGCGCAACGGAGCAGCACAAACGCAAATCCTCTCATCTTTCTGATTTTATAGACACTTCCGTGGATTCGGATCACTTCTCCTATATGCTCCAAAAGATTCGTTTCTGTCACCGGTACGGAGCTTCCTGTGATTTTATATATTTCATTCATTCCTGATTTTCCTTCTTTCTCGTTTTTGATTTCTGTTTTTCTCTTTCCCACATTTTGAACCTTTCTTCGATCCGCCTGCCATCCATGTGGGCATCGTCTTTATGTCCCATTTGATCACAACCTTTCTCTATCTGTCAGGAACTCTTTTGTTACCGGGAAACAAAAAAACAGAACCACACAAGACTCTCTCCACATCCTGTGTGATTCTGCTCTTCTTTTTTTCCACACAGGTACAACACAAGAAGCGCTTGTACCTGTGAATCGTTCACAATACAAGCGCTACCTATCGTCGTCCCTGTACATACTTACAAAATTACTCACTGGGGTCATACAAAAGCAGCTCCTTTCGATTTCCCCCATTCTACACCAGAGCATTTCATATTGTCAAGCAGAGAAATTATTTTTTTTGTATTTTTCATACCGTATTTCCGAAAACTTTCTTCTGGAAAAAAATACTGCAAGCCAGACTCCTAAAAATACAATTACCAGAAACGGTGTCACAAAAAAGCATACGATCGCTCCGGCCACAAACCACAAAGCCCACAAAAAGAGTTGGTTTCTCGCCCCGGCCACCACCAGATCCGCATCGTAGCACTTTCGTTTTTCCTTGGGAAGCTCCCTGTAGCTTTTGATGAGCCACACACATTTTTCTCCCAGAATGGTGAACACAACTGCGTGTGCCACATGCAGAGCCGCCATCATCATACAGAGAAATACAGAAATTACAATTACCCGTTCCATGTTCCTTCTCCTTTGCATCGGTCTTCTATTATCTTACTCCGAATTTTGGAAAAGGCAAGCGTTTTCTCAGCCAAATTATCGTTTTATTGTATTAGCCAACATTCGCCTGAAACTTCTGTCTTCTACCTGGTCTTTTGCACACGGATAACGATTGCGGCCGCAAGAAGCGCAACTCCGGTAACAGCAAGATATACTTTCTCTTTGTAGCTTCCAGAAACAAGGGAGAACAGATACCAGTTCCCCATATATTTGGCCCCTGCCCCAAAAGAGAAAAGATAATATCCAAGGGATGCCATGTATCCGATCACCGGATTATCACTCAGTGCAAAGGCCGCCGCACCGAATCCTCCTAAGAATACCATCCCCGCAAGGGAGGCCATAAAATAGTTTCCAAACGGGAAGTCGCATCCTCCTCTTTCAAGTCCCAGGAGAAACACTCCTGTCAGAGCAGCCATGACAGCCACATTCAAAAAGATTCTTACCAGGTAGATACTTCCCATGGACGTATATCTGGCACGGATCAGATCCCGGATGGCTTTATCCTGTTCCGGCAAAAAGACCGGGATCAAAAGGAGCATCCCCGGAAGAACCACATAAAAATCCAAAAGCCTTGCGGTCTCTCCAACGCTTAAATTGCGGACTCCCGCAAGGAGAGGCGCAGCCGCAAAAAGCATGATACTAACGAGCGCCTGCTGTGGCAGATGATGCCGGACGTACTCTTTTCCGGATGCGAGATATCTTCCCATTTCCCCATTTCCCCTTTCTTCTTGCTTCAAAGATCATAGCTGCTCCGGTCACAAGAGCAAGCGCCAGTACAACATAAAAGATACGGTTTAGCAAAAGCTGCGAAAACTGATCATGGAATCCTACATAATTCATCTCCGTATTATGTCTTGGAATCAGATTCATCCCATACTGGCCCCCGTGCATCGTCTCCTCTCCGGAGAAGAGAGAAAGAAACCACCATGCCGCCTGAACAAGAACTCCGGCTGCCGTTCCGGTCAGCTCCGTAAAGAACATGCCAAGGGCTGTCACTACAAGGATGGTCGGCAAAAGCCATCCCAGGCTGTAGACGACAAACGCACTCATATGAAGATCCACATCAATGCCTTTTCCAAAGCTTACGCACTCCATGAGCGGATGGCAGGTAAGGAGCAGTACCGGCACAAACATGGAGAAACAAAGCGCTGCATATCTGCTGAAGAGAATTGTAAAAGACGAAGCTTTCCGCGTGTAGATCAGCTCTTTCATCTGTGCTCTCTTATCTCGGATCTCCCTTGTCACTGCCACAAAAACCGGGAGAATCGCCAGGATGATTCCCATATAGTCGCAGAACAATCTTGCATATCCTCCGGTCAGTCCGTCTTTTTCCAGAAGATTATGATACTCTTCCAGTGCGTCCTCATAGGTCATCTCCACCACTGCGCTGTTCTTAATTGCCTCTGCCGTAAAATCGGATCCTGGTCCGAGAATCTTGCAGACTTCCTTCATCTCCTTTAAGAATGTTTCATAAGTCAACCCGCCTTTTGGTTTCAGAGTGTAATTTCCTGCCTTGATAACACTACTGCCGTCCGGCATTTCCACTTTCTGCTCTTCTTCCCAGGCATCGAAGTCTTTCTGGAGATCTTCTATCGGAAGCCCGGTCATCTCTTCCAGGATTGTCTCCACTTTCTGCTTCTCAGAATCATTAAGATTCACATGCTTGTTAAAACCGATCGGTGCTGTCGTAAAGCTGTTATGAAAATAGGATTCCGCGAGATTACCAAGCGCCCCTTGTATCTGGTCTTCCGGTTTGTCGGAAAGCTTCATGCCATAGCTTCCTTCCTGCTCTGGCTGAGGCTTTGGTTCAAAGGTGATCGTTCCCATCTGACTGAAAAAAAACAGTGCCACTGCCAGAATGTAGAGCCAGAAAATCAGGCTCTTCCACAGCATACGACATTCCTTTTTAAACAACGTCCAGATCATGTGAAAATCCCTCCTTTTCCTGCATCAGATACAGATAGGCGTCCTCCACTTGTGGCTCGCAGGCCGTAGCCCGGATCTTCGGAGGCTGCTCCGCCAGAAAACGGACGGTCACATTGTTGCCCTGAGTCAACATACTCGTCAAAGTATAGTTCTCTTTCATTCTACTAAGATCTTTTCTGCTGATCTGAGCTGTATAGACTTTCCCTTTTGTCATTTCCAAAAGCTCCGTTACTGTCCCGCTGTAGTAAAGCTCTCCTTCATCCATGATGGCTATCTGCTCACAAGTCGCCTCAATATCCCCGACAATATGAGTCGATAAAATGACAATTCTCTCCTCCGCGATTTCGCACAAAAGATTCCGAAAACGTACACGTTCTTCCGGGTCCAGTCCTGCCGTAGGCTCATCGACAATCAACACTTTAGGCTCGTGGAGAATGGCCTGGGCAATCCCAAGTCTTCGTTTCATGCCGCCGGAGAGCGCCCTGACCTTTGTCCGGTATTCATCCTGAAGATTCACTTTCTTTAATAATACCGGGATCCTTTCTTTCCTGGTCTGTCTGGAAAGCCCCGAAAGAGCTCCCAGATAATCCATTGCCTCATACACCCCCATATTTGGATACATGGAAAAATCCTGCGGGAGGTATCCTGTGATCCTGCGAACCTTCGCTGCTTCCTCTACTGGAATCCCACAGATCGTGACCTCCCCGCTTTGCTTTTTCAACAGGGTAGCAAGCACCTTCATCAGCGTCGTCTTTCCGGCTCCGTTTCTTCCCAGGAGGCCAAACATTCCGGAAGGAATCGTAAGGGTAAGATGTTTTAAGGCATGTTTTCTTCCGTAGTATTTATCCAGGTCTTTGATCCTGATTTCCATCTGGTTTTTTCTCATCTGTCTACTTCCTTTCTTGTTGATATCTCTATCATACAAGGGATTTCCCTAGATTTTCCCTAGATAAGTGAAAGGATTTCTTTAGATTTCCTTCCGAATTCGGAAAGAGGCTGACACCACAGCCCCATTTCCACTGATACAGTTGGTGTAGCTGACATCTCCGCCATGTTTCCGGCAGAGAATAGCGGAAAGATTCAGACCGATTCCGAAATGTTCCTCCTTTGTACCCTCGCTGAAATACAGATGGGAGGCATTTAACAGGGCATCTTCTGAAAATCCCGGACCATCGTCGGAGACAAAGAGATACAATATGTCTCCTTCTGTTTCTGTCAATATTTCCACATGACTTTCAGCATAGCGGTTAGCATTAGAGAGCAGGTTATCCAGCACCTCCAGAAAAAGATCCTCGTCAAGATACAGCTTCTGATCTTTCATCTGATTCCGGTAACAGATCCTTACCTCTTTTGCCATATTGAGGGCGTCCACCATCCCCAAAATCCGGGCCGCAATCTCAGAGGATTTCTTTCTGACCGGATGAAATGGAATCTCTTCCACCGAACGGAGGGATTTCATCGTCCCACTGAAGCGCTCCAGCCGCCCACACTGCTCAGCCAAAAGTCCCAGTGTATCCTTTAATTTTTCCTGGCTGATCGTTCCTTTTGGAAGGTAACGAACAAGAAAATCCGAATACCCGCGGATCACCGTAAGGGGAGTACGTAGATCATGGGCAAATGCTGCATTGAGCTGTTTCTGGTCCTCCACCAGCTTCCACATTTCTTTTTGATTTTCTTCCAGACTTTTCCGCATTTCCTCAAACGAAGCACAAAGTCTCCCCATCTCATCCTCACTCGCATAGGAGACCGTAAAATCCAGATCCTTCCTGCCAATCCGGTCCACAGCCCCCTCCAGGATGGTAAACGGTTTTTTTAGCCGCTTCCGGTAAAAAAAGGAAGCAAACACCAGCATCGTGATCACTGTATACACAAACGGACACCATTTGGAAATCTCCTGCAAAAAAATCATCCCGGTCTGCTCCCAGGCCGAAAGTTTCCCCTTCTCATGGTAATAAACATAATGGCCCCCATCACTGGCGTACATAGAGTCCGTATCCAAAGCATTTCGCTCTACCAGGATGTCCATCCACCGCTCGCAGACCTGGGCGGTAGCAAAACTCAGCAGTAATGCAGCCACAGCAGCAATACACAGATAGGCAATCAACGCCTTTTTGATCGGAAGGTTCCGAATCCATATCCGAAACGTTTCCATTTTTTCATCTACCCAATCCATTTATACCCCACTCCCCAGACTGTCTCAATGTAATCTTCCTTTGTTTTCTGTGCGATCTTCCCCCGAAGCCTCCGGATATGCTCCGTCACAATACTGTTGTCACCGTTTCCTTCCAACCCCCGGACCGCCTCGTAGATCTGCTCCTTACTAAACACCTGTCTTGGATGCATGGAGAGAAATTCCAGAATATCAAACTCCGTCTTTGTCAGACGGATCTCCTCCCCGTCAAAGCGTACACTGCGTTCATCGTAGCGAATCCGGAACCCTTTCGTCTCCTCGCTCTCCTTTTTGCTTTGTCTGCCCCGCTTCTCTCTCCGCAGATGGGCCATGACTCTTACGCCCAGCTCATCAATAGAAAAGGGCTTTGTGATATAATCATCCCCACCGGAGAGCAGCCCGTTAATCTTATCCTGCTCCTCTATCTTGGCGGTAAGAAACAAAATCGGACAGCGCACCTCCTCCCGGATCTTTCGGCACACACTCATACCATCCAGATCCGGAAGATTAATATCCAGAAGAATCAGATCCGGCTGCTTCTTTGCCAGTTCGACTGCCTCCCGTCCATTTTCCGCCGTCCAAGTCTCATACCCCGTCATCTCAAAATAATCTTTTAACAGCATCCGGATTCCCGGTTCATCGTCTACAATCAGTAATTGTTCCATCGCCCTTTCCTCCCCGTTGTTTGAACTGTCATACACTTTATAGTATACAATATCTTTCCCTATTTTTTCCCTATTTTCTCATAACACTTCAGGGCTTGTACATCCTGTAAAACATGCTATAATGAAACATAGGAAAAATTACATAGTAAAGGAGAACAATTTCCATGAAAGCTTATGAAAGATTACTAAAATATGTCGTTGTCCGAACTCCAAGCGATGAGACAAGCGACACTGTCCCATCCTCCAAATGTCAGTTTGATCTTGCAGGCATCCTTGTTGACGAGCTGAAAGAACTTGGCGTGGAGGCACATGTGGACGAACAGTGCTATGTCTACGGAAAGATTCCGGCAACTCCTGGTTATGAATCGAGTCCGAAGATCGGATTTATCGCGCACATGGATACGGTTTCTGATTTCTGTGATCACGAAATTGTCCCGGTACTGCACCCGGATTATGACGGAAAAGATCTGGTACTTGGAGAGAGCGGACGCACCCTGGAGGTCAGCGCATTCCCGCATCTTCCGGAGCTAAAAGGCCGTACTCTGATCACAACGGACGGTACGACTGTGCTGGGAGCCGACGACAAGGCGGGTATCGCTGAGATTATGACCATGATCGAGCGGATTAACGAAGAGAACATTCCGCACGGACCGATCCGAGTAGCATTTACGCCGGATGAAGAAATCGGCACCGGAGCATCCCACTTCAACGTGCCGGAATTTGATGCTGATTTTGGATATACTCTGGATGGAGATACAGAGGGCGAGATTCAGTATGAAAATTTCAATGCCTGCAAGGCAGACTTCGAGATCACCGGATTTTCCGTACATCCAGGTTCCAGTAAAGATACGATGATCAACGCCTCCCTGGTGGCATGTGAAATCAACAACATGCTTCCGGGCTGCGAGACCCCTCGCGGAACCGAAGGTTATGAAGGTTTCTATCATCTCGTATCCATGAGTGGAGATGTAGGAAAAGCAGAGCTTCATTACTTCCTGAGAGACCATGACGCCAATATGTTTGAGTCACGCCAGAAGACACTTCGTCTGATTGAGAAAGACTTAAATGAAAAATGGGGCGAAGGTACTGTGAAGCTGACGATCACCCAGCAGTACAAAAATATGTCCACCATCATCAAAGACTGTATGCATCTGATCGAAAATGCAAAAACCGCATGTGAAAATGCAAACGTACCTGCTCAGATCCTTCCGATCCGCGGCGGTACAGACGGATGTCAGTTAAGTTTCAAAGGTCTCCCATGTCCGAATTTGGGAACCGGCGGACACGCCTATCACGGCCCTTACGAGCACATCACTGTCGAGGGAATGGATCTGGCGACAGACGTTGTCATCGAGATCGTAAAGCTTTACGCAGAACAGAACTAACATCATAAAAAAGAGTATTTCTGCCGGATGTCAAATTCCGGCGGAAATACTCTTTTATCCCATCCTCTTTAGTGTGCTTTGAATCCCTCTCCAAGCACTTCGTTGGATTCCACGATAATGATGAACGCCTTCGGATCAATCTCTTTTACTACCTTTCGGATCCCGTACATTTCTTTATTGTTGCAGGCACAAAGCACAACGTCACGCTCCACACGGGAGTAGCTTCCTTCCGCCTTTAAAAAGGTACATCCGCGTCCCACTTCCTGATCAATCCGCTCCGCGACTTCTTTCGGGAAGTCTGTTACAATCAAAGACATTTTACCGGCATCAATTCCGTACATCATCTTATCCACAACCGCGGATAAAAGGAAACTGATCACCATTCCATAAATCAGGCTGTCAATATCTCTGGAAACAAGAAGCGTTCCGAGCAATACGACAAGCGCCTCCAATGCAAAAGAAATCTTTCCAAGGGACAAATGTGGATTCAGTGCCTTGATGGAAAGCATGATGAAGTCAGATCCTCCGGTAGACGTATTTCTCATGTAGATCATCGCATAGCCAAGCCCGGAAAAAACCCCCGTACAGATCGCTGCCAGCATCCGGTCGCCAGTGTAGACTGGAAACATCGGCGCCACCACGTCCATAATTACGGATGTGATAATGATCGTCCGAATAGAACGAATAAAAAAGTCTTTTCCCAGAATCCGGAAGCAGACGATCGCCACCGGAATATTTAACAGCATCGCCACCGTACCGATCGGCAGACCAAACAGGTGATAGAAAATCAGGGCGATTCCGTTAAATCCTACCATCGGGAACTTTGCCATAGCAGCAAAATTGTACGTTCCAATGGCAATCAGAATTCCCCCTATAATGTCGATCAGTATATCCATGCCTAGTTTTTTTGTATCCAGTTTCTTCATCACAGATTCTCCTTTCCAGTATGTCTTCACTTTACGCCAAAAAAATAACATCTGCAAACTATAAATTATAATTCGCAAATGCTCTTCCAGAAAATAGTATACTATTTTTCTTTTTTTCTTGTCAACCCCTTTTCTTTACTTTTCCGTTCAACCTGACTATAATGAAAGAAAAAGATCACAAGGAGGTCCTATATGAAACTCGTCTTTCTGGACGCCAAAACCATTGGCTCCGACATCAATCTGTCTGCCTTCGAAACTTTGGGCGAAGTTGTCTACTATGATTTCACTACCCCGGACGAAGCCAGTATTAGAAGCAGGGACGCCGACGTCCTCATCGTCAATAAAACAGAAATCAACGCAAAAACCATTGGGGAGGCATCCCACTTAAAGCTGATAGGGGTGACTGCTACTGGGACAAACAATCTGGACAAAGACTATCTCAAAAGCCGTGGCATAGCATGGCGCAATGTGGCAGGATACTCCACAGATTCGGTGGCACAGCACACCTTTGCCATGCTCTTTTATCTGCTGGAGAAGATGCGCTACTATGACGACTATGTAAAAGAAGAACGCTACGTGAGCGACCGGATTTTCACTCATTTTGCCGAACATTTTCACGAACTTGCCTCCATGCGCTTCGGGATCATCGGACTTGGAAATATTGGGCGAAAGGTTGCACAGATTGCCTCCGCCTTCGGTGCAGACGTCGTATACTACTCTGCTTCCCACCAGCCGCCTCAGGAGGGCTATCATCAGGTAGACCTTGACACTCTGCTTGCCACCTCCGATAT
>ENA-OQKY01001773-OQKY01001773.1-human-gut-metagenome-genome-assembly--contig:-NODE-1773-length-10916-cov-3.943554_pt1 | contig 10916 bp, 7 predicted proteins | sample MGYA00242652_ERZ504805 | MGnify/ENA primary metagenome ERZ504805 (study PRJEB26092, sample SAMD00036400) | human gut metagenome | host: Homo sapiens | study: EMG produced TPA metagenomics assembly of... | reverse complement strand
AGGACTTATCTGAAAAGACTGAAACATTGGCGAAGCCAATGTTATGAAATAGACCGAAGGTCTATGAATAACCGCAAAAAGGAAAAGTTACAAACGGATGAAGATTCAATGTGTAGTTTTGAGAGTAGATGGAAACATAAAAAAGAAATGCAGGCTGAAACAGTTGTTTCAGTCTTTTTTTGTATTGCAGGAAAGTTTATATTTTAGTTGACACAAAAGTCAGGATATGCTATGATGAATCGGTATGAATTAACGCCGGTGCTCAGTCATCTGGATACTCCAACCAATGGCCGGGGACACGGTAAGTATAAGATTAAAGGAGGAAATCAACATGATTTCAAAGGAAAAGAAAGCAGCAATCATCGCACAGTACGGCAGAAAGCCGGGAGATACCGGTTCACCGGAAGTTCAGATTGCCATTCTGACTGAGAGAATCAACGAACTGACCGAGCATCTGAAGAACAACCAGAAGGATCACCATTCCAGACGTGGTCTGCTGAAGATGGTAGGACAGAGACGTGGTCTGCTGGATTACTTAAAGAAGACTGATCTGGAAGGCTATCGTGTACTGATTGAAAAACTTGGTATCAGAAAGTAATTGAAATGTCGAGGGTGGAGATGCTTTTCTCCACCCTGTTTTCGATTCAACAGGAAAATGCAAATTTCTCAGAAGACATTACCCGAAGCCGCTGCTGTACCTGTGACCAGGGAATACAGTTGCAGGCAGAGCAGTAGTTTCGGAGTCTTTTGCTGAAGAAAATAAACAAAGAAAAGGAGACAAAAACATGTACAAAAGTTTTAGTATGGAACTTGCCGGAAGAACTCTGACTGTTGATGTAAGCAGAGTGGCAAAGCAGGCCAATGGTGCGGCCTTTGTGCATTACGGTGATACAGTGGTACTGTCTACAGCCACAGCATCTGACAAACCAAGAGAAGGAATTGACTTTTTCCCGCTGAGTGTAGAGTATGAAGAAAAGTTATATGCAGTAGGAAAAATCCCGGGTGGATTTACCAGAAGAGAAGGAAAAGCATCTGAGAATGCCATTCTGACCTCTCGTGTAATTGACCGTCCGATGCGTCCGCTGTTCCCGAAGGATTACCGCAATGATGTAACACTGAATAATATGGTTATGAGTGTGGATCCGGAGTGCCGCCCTGAGCTGGTAGCAATGCTGGGTGCCGCAATTGCAACCTGCATTTCTGATATTCCTTTTGACGGTCCCTGTGCTATGACTCAGGTAGGTATGATTGACGGTGAGTTTGTATTAAACCCGTCTCAGGCTCAGTGGAAGTCCGGAGATTTGAATCTGACCGTTGCTTCTACCAGAGAAAAGGTAATTATGATTGAGGCCGGCGCTAACGAAATTCCGGAAGAAAAAATGATCGAGGCTATTTATCTGGCCCATGGTGTAAACCAGGAGATCATTCGCTTTATTGACAGCATTGTTGCTGAATGCGGAAAGGAAAAGCATGCTTATGAGAGCTGCGCGATTCCGGAGGAGCTGTTTGCGGCAATTCGTGAGATTGTAACTCCTGAAGAAATGGAAACAGCTGTATTTACTGATGATAAGCAGACTCGTGAGGAGAACATCCGTCAGATTACAGAAAAGCTGGAAGAGGCATTTGCAGAAAACGAAGAGTGGCTGGCGCTTCTGGGTGAGGCAGTTTATCAGTACCAGAAGAAGACTGTCCGCAAAATGATTTTAAAGGATCACAAGCGTCCGGACGGTCGTGAGATTACTCAGATCCGTCCTCTGGCAGCTGAGATTGATCTGATTCCTCGTGTTCACGGTTCTGCTATGTTTACACGCGGTCAGACTCAGATCTGCAATGTATGTACTCTGGCTCCTCTGTCTGAGCAGCAGCGCCTGGATGGTCTGGATGAAAATGAAGTAGCAAAGCGTTATATGCATCATTACAATTTCCCGTCCTATTCTGTAGGGGAGACGAAGCCTTCCAGAGGACCGGGACGTCGTGAAATCGGTCACGGTGCGCTGGCTGAGCGTGCCCTGATCCCGGTGCTGCCCAGTGAGGAAGAATTCCCCTATGCAATCCGTACAGTATCCGAGACATTTGAGTCTAATGGTTCTACCTCTATGGCATCTACCTGTGCATCCTGCATGTCTCTGATGGCTGCAGGTGTGCCGATTAAGAAAATGGTAGCAGGTATTTCCTGTGGTCTTGTAACTGGCGATACAGATGATGATTTTGTTCTTCTGACAGATATCCAGGGTCTTGAGGATTTCTTTGGAGACATGGACTTTAAGGTAACCGGTACTACAGACGGAATTACTGCGATTCAGATGGATATTAAGATCCACGGCCTTACAAGACCGATCGTAGAGGGCGCAATTGCAAGATGCCGTGAAGCACGCCTGTTTATTATGGACACCTGTATGAAGCCGGCGATTGCAGAGCCGAGAAAAGAAGTAGGTCAGTATGCTCCGAAGATTGACCAGATCAGCATTGATCCGCAGAAGATCGGTGATGTTGTAGGTAAGCAGGGCTGCGTGATCAACAAGATTATCGAAGAGACTGGTGTAAAGATTGATATTTCCGAGGAAGGAAATGTTGCAATCTGCGGCACTGATCGCGATATGATTGAGAAGGCAAAGAGCATTATTAAGAATATTGTAACTGATATTGAACCGGGTCAGGTAATTACTGGTAAGGTAGTGCGTATTATGCCCTTTGGAGCATTTGTAGAGCTGAAGCCGAAAAAAGACGGTATGGTTCATATTTCCAGACTTTCTGATAAACGTGTAGAGAAGGTAGAAGATGTGGTAAACATTGGAGACATGGTTACAGTAAAGGTTCTGGATGTAGACAAGATGGGTAAGATCAGCCTGAGCATGAAGCCTGGTGATCTTGCAAAGAAGGACAGTGACAAATAAGTATATGAATAAAAAGGTATTTACCGGAATGCTGGCCGCCATTATGGCGGTCAGCAGTTCTTTTATGAGTTTTGCAGATTCTGTGAATCTGGCACCGGGAGAAAATCCTGTTTCCGGGCCGGAAGAGCAGGGAGAGAGCATTCTGCCTCCGTCGGCTCAGATTGGCGATCGGCTGAACGCGCCGGGAGAGCAGACAGAAAATCCCGGAAATCAGAGCAGCACCATAACTGCAGGGGGAAGCGCGCAGGGCCAGAGCAGTACCATAACTGCGGGAGGAAGCGCACAGGGCCAGAGCAGTACCATAACTGAGGGAGGAAGCACGCAGGGCCAGAGCGGTACTATAACTGCGGGAGGAGGCATGTCCGGTCAAAATGGGCCATCTCCTTCAGGCAGTACTGTGATTACTTCCGGAGTACTGGCCGGACCTGGAGTTTCCGGAAGCGGAGGCGGTCCCGGAATGTCAGGCGGTGCTGTTATATCTGACGGTACCGACGGTTTTGCGGGAACCGTTTCCTCTCCTCTGGTTAAGGTGGCAGAAAAATATACCTATGATCAGATGAGTCAGGATATTCAGGAACTTGCGTCACGTTACAGCAGCCTGATGAAGGTAAATACCATTGGAACCACTCTGGATGGGAGAAATCTGTATGAGGTAGTTGTGGGAAATATCAATGCCGAAAAGCATGTTTTAATTCATGGAGGAATTCATGCCCGGGAATATATGACACCGCTGCTTATTATGAAGCAGCTGGAATATGGCCTTGCCTTTTATGGTACAGGTTCCTATGAAGGACGGCTGCTTTCTGATTTATTTAACAAAACAGCAATTCACTATGTTCCTATGGTAAATCCGGACGGGATTACTATCAGCCAGTCAGGTATCGGAGGAATCCGGTCAGAGGAGCTTCGCAGAACCATTGAGCAGTGTTACCAGAATGATCTGGCTCAGGGACGAACCAGCGCTGCAATGGAACGGTATTTAAATTACTGGAAAGCAAACGGACGGGGTGTGGATTTAAATCAGAATTTCCCGGCGGACTGGGAAGAAGTGACCAGCTCTGATATGCCATCTTATGCCACCTATAAGGGGGCAGCGCCTTTATCTGAGCCGGAAAGTCAGGCTCTGGCAAATCTGATTCAGTCAAGAAACTGGACGGCAACCATCAGCTATCACAGTATGGGAAATATCATTTACTGGGATTATCCGGGGAATACCGTATCTGCCCAGTCTCAGGAGCTGGCCAATGCAGTATCTGCAAAAACAGGTTACAGGCTGGCTGGCAGCAGCGGGCATGGTGGATTTAAGGATTGGCTTCAGATTAAGGAAAATCCGATCCCCAGTCTGACGATAGAAGTAGGAAGCGTATCCTGCCCGATGCCGCTCACAGAATTTACTGATGTCTGGAATAAGAACCAGGAAGTATGGGCGGCTGTACTGAAATGGGCTGCGGAACACTGAATTTTTTGAGAAAAAACCAAATATAGACAAAAAAGAGACAGGAGAGGAAGAAAACTCATCCTGTCCTTTTTAGATCAAGTAGTAATATGCCACGAAAAATGTCGAAAGCCTTCGTTATTTTACATGAATTTATCCGAATTTTTACATAAAGTTTAAATACGGTTGAAAATGCGTGAACGGGTATGATATGATGAAAATATCTGCGGCTAAGGAGAAGAAAAAAACAGTACGCGGGGGATGAGGAGGACGAGATGTCAATCAGTGACGTGTCAAATGTATTTGGGTTTCTTGGCGGTCTTGGAATGTTCCTGTACGGTATGAATATTATGGCCGACGGAATGCAGAAGACAGCCGGCAGTAAGATGAGCAGTTTTCTGGGAATGCTGACAAACAACAGACTTCTGGCAGTAGCACTGGGAGCTCTGATTACAGCAATTATCCAGAGCAGCGGCGCTACCACGGTTATGGTCGTCGGTTTCGTAAGTGCAGGTGTTCTGAATCTGACACAGGCAGTTGGCGTAATCATGGGTGCCAATATCGGTACGACCATTACAGCATGGATCGTTTCCATGAGCCAGCTGGGAGATGCTTTTGAGGTTATGAAGCCCAGCTTTTATGCACCGGCTATTATCGGTATTGGAGCCTTGCTTCTGGTATTTGCCAAAGGGCAGAAGAAGAAAACAGCAGGAGAAATCTGCATTGGTCTTGGTCTTTTGTTTATTGGTCTTGATTTTATGTCAGGCTCTATTTCTCCCTACACGGATGCGCCGATTTTTGCAAAGGCCTTTGAGGTTCTGGGAGGAAATCCGTTCCTTGGCATGATTATCGGAGCGCTGGTAACAGCACTTCTGCAGAGTTCATCTGCATCAGTGGGAATTCTGCAGACTCTGGCAATGAATGGAATTGTAACTACGAATGCAGCAATTTATATTACCCTGGGACAGAATATTGGTTCCTGCGTAACAGCCATGCTTTCCAGTATAGGCGGTTCCCGGATCGCCAAGAGGGCTGCGGTAATTCATCTGACCTTTAACGTAATTGGAGCGATTCTGGTAGGAACTCTGGGATTTGTTTTCTTTGCTCTGAGACCGGATTTTGCAGCATCCAATATTAATGCAGTACAGATATCCATTTTCCATACCATATTTAATCTGACTATGACAACCGTCCTGTTCCCCTTTGCCAATCAGCTGGTAAAGATTTCCGGCATTGTTGTCCGGGAGAAGCCGGAGGAGGAGGCGCCTGAAGCTGCGGAGGATGAGGAGACAGCAGTTACCTTCAAGCATCTGGACGAGCGCATTTTTGAATCTCCGGCCTTTGCTGTGGAAACAGCAGCTCTGGAAGTGGTTCATATGGGACAGATTACCCTGGAGAATGTAAGAGCGGCAATCGATGCTCTTCTGACACGCAATACAGAGGGAATCGAGCAGGTATACAAAACGGAAAAAACAATCAATAATATGGAAAAGATGCTGACAGAGTATCTGATTAAGGTAGAGAATCTTTCTCTGACAGAGCGTCAGAAAAAGATGGTAAATAACCTGTTTTACAGCATCAGTGATATTGAGCGGATCGGGGATCACGCTGAAAATCTTGCAGAGCAGGCCGAGTATATGGAGACTCACCAGCTGGATTTCTCAGAAACAGGATTTGATGATCTGCGCTCCATCGGCGGAAGTGTTCTGAAAGCATTTGAATATGCGATTGATGCAAGACAGAACGGCAGTATGGATGCAGTGCGTAAGGTCAGCCAGTACGAGGATGATGTGGACAGTCAGGAAGAGGAGCTGCGGGAGAAGCACATTGAGCGGCTTTCCAGCGGAAAGTGCAAGGCATCCTCAGGTGTGGTATTCCTGGATATTATCAGCAATCTGGAGCGGATTGCTGATCATGCATATAACCTGGCAGGTTATGTAAAGAACGAATTATAGGGTATTTTTACAAAAGAAACTGTAAAGAGTTCATAAAATAGAAAAAACCTCTTGCTATTTTAATCGTAATTGGGTAAAATAGGCATAGGTTGATGATATTTTAACAATCATTAAATTTTTAACAATTCAGGAGGAATTTGTCATGGCAGTAAAAGTAGCAATCAATGGTTTTGGACGTATTGGCCGTCTGGCATTCAGACAGATGTTTGGTGCAGAGGGTTATGAGGTAGTAGCAATCAACGATCTGACCGACCCGAAGATGCTGGCACACTTACTGAAATATGATACCGCTCAGGGCGGATACGCAGGCCATATCGGTGAAGGCAAACACACCGTAGAGGCTGGTGAGGATTCCATCACCGTTGACGGAAAGACAATTAAAATTTATGCTGAGAAGGATGCTAAGGATCTTCCGTGGGGAGAGATTGGCGTAGATGTAGTTCTGGAGTGCACCGGTTTCTACACCTCCAAAGCAAAATCTCAGGCTCATATCGATGCAGGCGCTAAGAAGGTTGTTATCTCCGCTCCGGCTGGCAACGATCTGCCGACCATCGTTTACAGCGTAAACGAGAACACTCTGAAGGCTGAGGACACCATCATTTCCGCAGCTTCCTGCACCACCAACTGCCTGGCTCCGATGGCTAAGGCTCTGAATGACTACGCTCCGATCCAGTCTGGTATCATGAGCACCATTCACGCTTACACCGGCGACCAGATGATTCTGGACGGACCGCACAGAAAAGGCGATCTGAGAAGAGCAAGAGCAGGCGCAGCTAACATCGTTCCGAACTCCACCGGCGCAGCTAAGGCTATCGGCCTGGTTATTCCGGAGCTGAACGGCAAGCTGATCGGTTCTGCACAGCGTGTTCCGGTACCGACCGGTTCCACCACCATTCTGACTGCAGTTGTTAAGGGTAGCGATGTTACCAAAGAAGGCATCAACGCAGCTATGAAGGCAGCAGCTTCCGAGTCCTTCGGCTACAACGAGGATGCAATCGTTTCTTCCGACGTTATCGGTATGAGATACGGTTCTCTGTTTGATGCTACTCAGACCATGGTAGCTCAGATTGCTGACGATCTGTACGAGGTTCAGGTTGTTTCATGGTATGACAACGAGAACTCCTACACCAGCCAGATGGTTCGTACCATCAAATACTTCGCAGAGTTACACTAATTGCGGAGTCCGGGAATCTGATTCCGGCATAAGATAGGAAGACTCAGTCAGGGGTCCGGTCTGAAAGGACCGGGCCCTTTTGTGCTTTCACAGGAAAGCACGTCCAATGAAAACAAAAGGCTTGGCGGGGATGCGCACAGCGCGCCTGAGGAAAATAGCTGCTGACGCAGCCGCGTTCCCATGCAGTTTGCTATGCAGGCAGACTGTAAAGCAGAAGATTTTTGAGACAAAGAGAGGAATAAACCATGTTAAATAAGAAAAGTGTTGACGATCTGAAGGATTTAAAGGGTAAAAGAGTTCTGGTCCGCTGCGACTTTAACGTACCGTTAAAGGATGGAAAGATCACAGATGAGACTCGTATCGTTGCAGCTCTGCCGACTATCCAGAAGCTGGTAGGCGAGGGCGCAAAGGTAATCCTTTGCTCTCACCTGGGCAAAGTAAAAAATGGCCCCAACGAGGGTGAGTCCCTGGCTCCGGTTGCTGTAAGACTGGAAGAGAAGCTGGGCAAGAAGGTTGTATTCGTAGCTGATTACAATGTAACCGGCGAAGCAGCAACCAAGGCTGTTGAGGCTATGGCAGACGGCGATGTAGTGCTTCTGCAGAACACCCGTTTCCGCGGCAAAGAAGAGACCAAGAACGGCGAGGAATTCAGCAAAGAGCTGGCTGACCTGGCTGATGACTATGTATGCGATGCATTTGGTTCCTCTCACAGAGCACATGCTTCTGTAGAAGGTGTAACCAAATTCATCACCGCAAAGGGCGGCACCAATGCAGTTGGTTATCTGATGCAGAAAGAGATCGATTTCCTGGGCAATGCAGTAGAGAATCCGGTAAGACCGTTCGTTGCTATCTTAGGTGGCGCAAAGGTTGCTGATAAGCTGAACGTTATCTCCAATCTGCTGGAGAAGTGCGATACTCTGATCATCGGCGGTGGTATGGCATTTACCTTCTTAAAGGCACAGGGCAAGGAAGTTGGCAATTCTCTGGTTGATGATACCAAGCTGGAGTACTGCAGAGAGATGATGGAAAAGGCAGAGAAGCTGGGCAAGAAGCTTCTGCTTCCGGTTGACGCTGCAGTTGCTGCTGCATTCCCGAACCCCATTGATGCTCCGATTGATGCAAAGAATGTTTCTGTTGATGAGATCCCGGCTGATATGATGGGTCTGGATATCGGTACTGAGAGTGCAAAGCTGTATGCTGAGGCTGCAAAGACCGCAAAGACCGTTGTATGGAACGGACCGATGGGCGTATTTGAGAACCCGACTCTGGCAGCAGGTACCATTGCAGTTGCAAAGGCACTGGCAGAGACTGAGGCTACCACCATCATCGGCGGCGGCGATTCTGCAGCAGCTGTAAACCAGTTGGGCTTTGCTGACAAGATGAGCCATATTTCTACCGGCGGCGGCGCTTCTCTGGAATTCCTGGAAGGAAAAGAGCTTCCGGGCGTAGCAGCAGCAGACGACAAATAAATCGAGAAACCGCAAAAAGGAGAAGGAATATGTCCAGAAAGAAAATTATTGCAGGAAACTGGAAGATGAATATGACTCCCACCGAGGCTGTGAAGCTGGTGGAGACATTAAAACCGCTGGTAGTTAATGATGAGGTTGACGTAGTATTCTGCGTACCGGCGATTGACATTATTCCGGCTATGGAGGCAGCAAAGGGCTCCAACATTAACATTGGAGCAGAAAATATGTATTTTGAAGAAAAGGGCGCTTATACAGGCGAGATTTCTCCCAACATGCTGGTTGATGCAGGCGTAAAATACGTGATTATCGGCCACTCTGAGAGAAGAGAGTACTTTGCTGAGACCGATGAGACAGTAAATAAAAAAGTCTTAAAGGCCTTTGAGCATGGTCTTACTCCTATTATCTGCTGCGGTGAGTCTCTGACTCAGAGAGAGCAGGGGATTACCATTGACTGGATCCGTCAGCAGATTAAGATTGCGTTCCTGAACGTAACCGCAGATCAGGCAAAGACTGCAGTAATTGCATATGAGCCAATCTGGGCTATTGGTACCGGTAAGGTTGCAACCACAGAACAGGCACAGGAGGTATGTGCAGCAATCCGTGCATGTATCGGTGAGATTTATGATGAGGCAACGGCAGAGGCTATCCGCATTCAGTACGGCGGTTCTGTATCTGCATCCAGCGCTCCGGAGCTGTTTGCTCAGGCAGACATTGACGGAGGCCTGGTTGGCGGCGCTTCCCTGAAACCGGATTTCGGTGCAATTGTAAACTATAAAAATGCCTAAATTCTAAACCGTCTCCTCGCGGTTTCTTAATTGGGCCATACAAAAATAGAGAATAAGTATAGGCTGTGAAAATATCGTCAAGATTTTTCATGGCCTATATACATCTCTGTTAAGATATAGTAAAATGAAATGGGACAGGTGCAGTTTAGCTTTGTCCCATTTCGTTTTACTGTCTTAGAGGCAGGGAAAGGCAGAACAATGCAGGTAAAAGATCTGTGGAGAAACATTATAACGACAGTTTTGATTATGAGCCTGTCTACGTTAGTGGCGGTAGCCTTTTTTTATTATGGAAAAAATACTACAAGCGTTGCGATTATCTATGTTCTCAGTGTGATGCTGGTAGCGCGCTATACAGTGGGCTATGCATCAGGAATCGTAGCGTCTCTGTTTGGCGTAGGCTTTGTAAATTATGTATTTACCTATCCATATATGACGCTGAATTTTACCATTGATGGCTATCCTGTTACATTTGTAGGGATGACGGTGGTATCTGTGATCACCAGTGCGATGACAACAAAGTTTAAAAAGCAGAGTCAGATGCTAAATGAACGAGAGAAGCTTTTGATGGAGGCGGAAAAGGAAACGATGCGGGCCAATTTGCTTCGGGCGGTTTCCCACGATTTAAGGACACCGCTGACAGCGATTATCGGACTTGCCAGCACCTATCTGGAAAATGGCACCTATATGAAAGAAGCAGAGAGAACAGAATTGGTCAGCAATATTCGTGAGGATGCCAACTGGCTGTTAAATATGGTGGAGAATCTGCTTTCTGTTACCAGGATCCATGTGGGAGATGCCAGAGTTGCGAAAAGCATGGAGCCTCTGGAGGAGGTAGTTTCTGAGGCGGTGCTTCGTTTGAAAAAGCGTCTTCCCGGCGCGCGGATTACTGTTCATGTACCGGATGAGTTTTTAATGGTTCCTATGGACGCCATGCTGATTGAGCAGCTGATTATGAATCTTTTGGAAAATGCTGTATATCATTCCGGAACCGATGAACCCATAGAGCTGAATGTGGAAAAAAGAAAAAACAGCGTCGCTTTCCATGTGCGGGATTATGGCAAGGGGATTGCGCCGGAACGGCTTGAGAATTTGTTTGACGGCGGCGGTATGGAGCGCAACGGAAGCGGCGATTCTCATAAGGGCCTGGGAATCGGGCTTACTATCTGCAAAAAGATTGTAGCAGCTCAGGAGGGAATCCTAAGGG
>ENA-OQKY01001772-OQKY01001772.1-human-gut-metagenome-genome-assembly--contig:-NODE-1772-length-10928-cov-2.986112_pt1 | contig 10928 bp, 8 predicted proteins | sample MGYA00242652_ERZ504805 | MGnify/ENA primary metagenome ERZ504805 (study PRJEB26092, sample SAMD00036400) | human gut metagenome | host: Homo sapiens | study: EMG produced TPA metagenomics assembly of... | reverse complement strand
TGGAAGTGCAGTAATGTATGGAGCTGACTGTTACTAATCGGTCGAGGGCATAACCAAGTGGTGATAGGAGAATGGATGGAAGAGAGAAACTTAGAAAAGTAGTTGACTGTATGTGATTTTGAAGGTACACCAAATAGAATGGCCCGGTGGCTCAGTTGGTTAGAGCGCCGCCCTGTCACGGCGGAGGTCGAGGGTTCGAGTCCCTTCCGGGTCGCTTGTATCGATTAGATACATTTATAGTATATGGGATCATAGCTCAGCTGGGAGAGCATCTGCCTTACAAGCAGAGGGTCATAGGTTCGAGCCCTATTGGTCCCATAATTCTAATAAAAGGCGTAAGATTTACATGCCGACATTAATTGAATATGCCGACATGGCTCAATTGGCAGAGCAGCTGATTTGTAATCAGCAGGTTATCGGTTCAAGTCCGATTGTCGGCTTTGTTAAAAGCTAATCTTAGCATTTTAACTTATGGATGGATTCCCGAGTGGCCAAAGGGGGCAGACTGTAAATCTGTTGGCAACGCCTTCGAAGGTTCGAATCCTTCTCCATCCATTAGCTATTTAAAATAATAGCTAATTTTAATTTTATAATATCGCGGGGTGGAGCAGTCTGGAAGCTCGTCGGGCTCATAACCCGAAGGTCGTAGGTTCAAATCCTGCCCCCGCAATTTTTTATGCATGTCTGGTGCGTAAAATCAGCCCAGATAGCTCAGTCGGTAGAGCAGAGGACTGAAAATCCTCGTGTCGCTGGTTCGATTCCGGCTCTGGGCACTGTCAGATATAAAGCGACAAAAAACAGAATATGGAGCATTAGCTCAGTCGGTAGAGCACTTGACTTTTAATCAAGTTGTCCGGGGTTCGAATCCCCGATGCTTCACTTAGGACAATCACTTTGGTGGTTGTTTTTTTATTATCTCACAAAAAAAAGATACATTTTGTAAGGAAATAGGGCAAAATGAAACAAAATAAAAATTTCTCTTGCAAACTTCAGTTTAGCTATGTATAATAGTTTAAAATGCGTTGAGAACAGGAGGAATTTAATATGTCACAGAGAAAAGATATTCATAAGGTACTTATTATTGGATCAGGCCCTATTATCATTGGACAGGCGTGTGAATTTGACTATTCAGGAACACAGGCTTGTAAAGCACTTAGAAACCTTGGGTATGAAATTGTATTAGTGAATTCTAATCCGGCTACGATTATGACAGATCCGGATGTTGCTGACGTTACTTATATTGAACCACTAAATGTGGATAGAATCGAACAAATTATTAAAAAGGAAAGACCAGATGCTTTATTACCAAACCTTGGAGGGCAGTCAGGTCTTAATTTATGCTCGGAATTGGCACAGGCAGGAGTTTTAGAAAAATACAATGTCGAAGTTATCGGAGTTCAGGTAGATGCCATTGAACGTGGTGAAGATAGAATCGAATTTAAGAAAACTATGGACAGCCTTGGAATTGAGATGGCAAGAAGTGAAGTTGCATATTCTGTTGATGAAGCGCTTGCAATCGCAGATAAATTAGGTTACCCGGTTGTTCTTCGTCCGGCATATACGATGGGTGGAGCAGGCGGAGGTCTTGTATATAATGTAGAAGAACTGAAGACAGTCTGCGCTCGTGGTCTGCAAGCCAGCCTTGTAGGACAAGTTCTTGTAGAAGAATCCATTCTTGGATGGGAAGAGTTAGAATTAGAAGTTGTCCGTGATGCAAACAATAATATGATTACAGTATGTTTCATTGAGAATATTGATCCGCTTGGAGTACATACCGGAGATTCCTTCTGTGCAGCACCAATGCTTACTATTCCGGAAAATGTACAGAAACGTTTACAGGAGAAGTCTTATAAGATTGTTGAGGCAATCCAGGTAATTGGTGGAACTAATGTACAGTGGGCACATGATCCAAAGACAGATCGTGATATCGTAATTGAGATCAATCCGAGAACATCTCGTTCTTCTGCACTTGCTTCTAAAGCAACCGGATTCCCGATCGCTCTTGTTTCTGCAATGCTTGCTACAGGTATGACATTAGAAGATATTCCTTGTGGAAAATATGGAACATTGGATAAGTATGTTCCAGACGGGGATTATGTTGTAATTAAATTTGCACGTTGGGCTTTTGAAAAATTCAAAGGTGTAGAAGATAAATTAGGAACACAGATGCGTGCAGTCGGTGAAGTAATGAGCATCGGTAAGACATACAAAGAAGCATTCCAGAAAGCAATCCGAAGCTTGGAGACAGGTCGCTATGGACTTGGACATGCAAAAGATTTTGATCAGAAATCAAAAGAAGAATTATTAAAAATGCTGATCACACCTACAAGTGAAAGACATTTTATTATGTATGAGGCACTGAGAAAAGGTGCTACTGTTGATGAAATTCATGAGATCACAAAAGTGAAGAAATATTTCATTGAGCAGATGAAAGAACTTGTGGAAGAGGAAGAAGCACTTCTGCAGCACAAAGGAACACTTCCATCAGACGAAGCACTTACTCAGGCAAAGAAAGACGGATTCTCAGATAAATACCTCAGCCAGATTTTGGAAATCAATGAAGACGAAGTAAGAGGAAGACGTCTTGCAATCGGAGTGGAAGAAAAATGGGAAGGTGTTCATGTAAGCGGAACAGAAGACAGCGCATACTACTACTCAACATATAATGGAGAAGACAAGAATCCAATCAGCACTGAGAAGCAGAAAATTATGATTCTCGGTGGCGGTCCAAACAGAATCGGACAGGGAATTGAATTCGATTATTGCTGTGTACATGCTTCACTGGCATTAAAACAGCTTGGATTTGAAACTATTATTGTAAACTGTAATCCAGAGACTGTTTCTACAGATTATGATACATCTGACAAACTGTACTTTGAACCATTGACACTGGAAGATGTTTTAAGCATTTATGAAAAAGAAAAACCGGTAGGAGTGATCGCACAGTTCGGAGGTCAGACACCACTGAACCTTGCAGCAGATCTGGAAAAGAATGGAGTAAAAATTCTTGGTACAGCTCCATCTGTAATTGATCTTGCAGAAGATAGAGATTTATTCCGTGCAATGATGGAAAAACTGGAAATTCCAATGCCGGAGTCAGGAATGGCAGTCAATGTAGAAGAAGCATTAGAGATCGCTGAAAAAATCGGATATCCGGTAATGGTACGTCCTTCTTATGTACTTGGAGGAAGAGGAATGGAAGTTGTTCATGATGCAGAGAGCATGGTTGGATACATGAAAGCTGCAGTAGGAGTAACACCGGACAGACCAATCTTGATCGACCGCTTCTTAGGACATGCAACAGAATGTGAAGCAGATGCAATCAGCGATGGAACACATGCATTTGTTCCGGCAGTTATGGAACACATTGAGCTTGCAGGTGTACATTCAGGAGACTCTGCATGTATCATTCCTTCTAAATATATTTCAGAAGAGAATGTAAAGACAATCAAAGAATACACTAGAAAAATCGCAGAAGAAATGCATGTGAAAGGACTTATGAACATGCAGTATGCGATCGAGAACGGAAAAGTATATGTATTAGAGGCAAATCCGAGAGCATCCAGAACAGTACCGCTTGTATCAAAAGTATGTAACATCAGAATGGTACCGCTTGCGATCGACATTGTGACATCTGAACTGACAGGAAGACCGTCACCGGTTCCGTCATTGAAAGAACAGGATATTCCTTACTATGGAGTAAAAGAAGCTGTATTCCCATTTAACATGTTCCAGGAAGTAGACCCTGTATTAGGACCAGAAATGCGTTCAACAGGTGAGGTTTTAGGACTTTCAAGATTCTACGGGGAAGCATATTATAAAGCACAGGAAGCTACACAGCTGAAAATCCCGATGGAAGGAACAGTTCTGATCACAGTCAATGACAGAGATAAAGCAGAAGTTGCTGATGTGGCAAGACAGTTTGCAGAGACAGGATTTAAAATTCTTGCTTCTAAGAATACTTACAAATTACTTCAGCAGGAAGGAATTGAGGCGGAACTTGTAAATAAAATGCAGGAAGGTCGTCCAAACATTCTTGATTTAATCATGAATGGAAAGATCGATCTGATTGTCAATACACCAATCGGAAAGAGCGAGAATGTAGATGACAGCTATTTAAGAAAAGCTGCAATTAAGAAAAAAGTTCCATATATCACAACAATGGCAGCTGCAAAAGCAACTGTAAGCGGTATTCAGTCAATGAAAAAACCGGGCTGCGGAGAAGTAAAATCTATTCAGGAATTACACAGCGAGATTACAGACAAAATGTAAAAAATTGTTGAAAAAGTAAATAGAAAAGTGAGTGAAATAAAAACTCCAGTGGATGATGTCGCGTACATAGATCCACTGGAGTTTTCTTCTGTAGAAAGCTATTTTTGGAAACGGAAATGGAATGTGGGAAATCTTGCTTAAAGATGAACACTTTGATACAATGAGAAAGAAATGCAGTCTGAAAAAGATGCAGTTTCAGGAACTAGAAGATAGAAAGTATAGAATAGAAAATATGAAGACACTTTATGATAGATTAGAAACGTATGGAAATAGTGATTTTTACGGGATGCATATGCCTGGACATAAGAGAAACCGGCAGCTGATTCCAAATCGGATTCCTTATGAATTGGATATTACGGAAATTGACGGATTTGATGATCTTCACCATGCAGATGGGATTATCAGGGAGGCGGAAGCGCGGGCAGCCAGGCTTTACAAAGCAGAGACCACCCATTTTCTTGTAAATGGAAGCACGGTTGGCATTCTGAGTGCGATTCTTGGTTCCACAAACAGAGGGGACAAGATTCTTGTAGCAAGAAACTGTCATAAGTCTGTTTATCATGCGATAGATCTAAATGAACTGGAACCGATGTACATTTATCCGTCGCATGTGGAATCGGGAATGAGTGGAGAAATTTCCGCAGAAGAAGTAAAAACTTTGTTGGAGAGGGAACCAGAGATCAGAGCAGTCATGATTGTCTCTCCAACATATGACGGTGTGGTTTCAGATGTTGAGAAGATTGCTGAGATCGTACATCAATACAGCATTCCGTTAATCGTGGATGAAGCGCATGGGGCACATTTTGGATTTCATCCGTATTTCCCGGAAAATGCAAACAGAAAAGGGGCAGATGTTGTTATCCACAGTGTACATAAGACCTTACCTGCTCTGACACAGACAGCGCTGCTTCATCTAAATGGTCCGATCGCAGACCGGAAGAAGATCGAGCGTTACCTTCATATATTGCAGTCCAGCAGTCCTTCCTACATTTTGATGGCGAGTATTGATGTGTGCATGGAATTTCTGGAGCAAAGCGGGGAACGGGAATTTGAAACGTATGTGCAGGCGCTGGAAAAAGTCAGAGAGAGACTGGGAAGACTATGTCACCTGAAATTAATCGAGACAGAACAGTATGACCGGTCGAAACTGGTAATCTCTGTTCAGAACAGTACATTGTCAAGCAGAGAGCTTTCAAAGATACTGAGAGAAAAATATCACCTGGAGATGGAGATGACAGCGGGGAACTATATTCTTGCCATGACTTCGGTTGGAGATACACGGGAAGGATTGGAACGGTTTGTAAGTGCATTAGAGGAAATTGATGCAGCATGTAAGGAATCAAAAGAGAAGCATTGTTTCGGTAGTCTTCCACGAACCAGATTGTGTTTGAAAAGTTCGGAAGCAGTTGAAAGAAAAAATGGAATCAGCATAGCATGGGAAGACAGTGTCGGGTTGATTTCTATGGAATATGCGTATCTGTATCCGCCGGGAATCCCATTGATCGTGCCCGGCGAAGAGGTGACTTGGGAAGTTATTTCCTATCTTGAACAATATAGAAAAAGGGGATTTTCAATCGAAGGGTTGACAGAGGAAGGAAGAATAAAGGTGTGCAGCGATGAGTAAGATTTTTTATTTTATGGGCAAAAGTGCAGCAGGAAAAGATACTATTTTTCAGAAAATACAAAAGCTTCTGACGGATCTGCGGACGGTGGTAATCTATACGACGCGCCCGATCCGGGAAGGAGAAGAAGACGGTGTTGCGTATCATTTTGTAACGGAGGAGAGGATGCGAGAACTTGAAAGAGAGGGAAAGATCATCGAACTTCGGGCATACAATACGGTACACGGCATCTGGTACTATTTCACGGCAGATGACGGGCAATTTTCAGGAAATGAAAGTTGTGTGGCAATCGGGACACTGGAGTCTTTTGAAAAAATGCAGAATTATTTTGGAAAGGAAAATGTAATTCCAATTTATATACAGGTAGACGATGGAGTTCGATTAGAGAGAGCGCTTGAGAGGGAACGCACGCAGAAAGAACCAAAATATGCAGAACTTTGCAGACGGTTTCTTGCAGATGAGAAGGATTTTTCGGAAGAAAATTTAGAACGGCTTGGAATTGTGCAGCGTTTTGAAAATCTGGATATGGGAAAATGTACAAATGAAATTATGCTATATATTCAGAAAAATCTATGCTATAATAACAACAAAGAAACTGGCAGTATCTAATGCTTTCAACTAACAATTTACACACAAAGGACGTGATGATCATGGGCGGATTTAAAGATGTAATTGGACATAATGAGATTATTGAGTATATTCAGAATGCGGTGAAGATGGACAAAGTTTCCCATGCATATATTATGAACGGACAGAAAGGCTCCGGAAAGAAGATGCTTGCAGACTTATTTGCAAGGACACTTCAGTGCGAGGGAGAGGGAGTAGAACCTTGTGGAGAATGTCGTTCCTGTAAGCAGGCGGATGGAAATAATCAGCCAGATATTATCAAGGTGACACATGAAAAGCCGAATTCGATCAGTGTCGATGATATCCGCACACAGGTGAACAACGACATTTTGATTAAGCCGTACAGTAGTAAATATAAGATTTATATTATTCCGGAGGCGGATAAAATGACTGTGCAGGCACAGAATGCTCTTTTAAAAACAATAGAAGAGCCGCCGTCTTATGCAGTGATCTTTCTTCTGACAGAAAATGCAGAAGTGCTTTTACCGACGATCCGTTCCCGTTGTGTCATGTTAAAACTGAGGAATATCAAAGACAAGCTGATTAAGAAATATTTGATGGAAGAGATGGAGATTCCGGACTATAAAGCGGATATCTGCACTGCATTTGCACAGGGAAATATGGGACGTGCGATCATGCTGGCGACTTCCGAACATTTCAATGAGATCAAGGAAGAAGCGGTGCAGCTTTTAAAATATATTAATGATATGGAACTGTATGAGATTGTGGAGGCAATTAAGAGGATCAATAATTATAAGTTAGATATCACAGATTATCTCGACATTATCATGATCTGGTACAGGGATATTCTTCTCTACAAGGCGACAAAAGATGTAGATGGCGTTGTATTTGCTGACCAGCTGAATTATATCAAAGAACGGGCAAGTAAAAGTTCCTATGAAGGAATTGAGAAGATCTTAGACAGCATCGAGAAGGCGAAAGCACGTCTGAAGGCGAATGTAAACTTTGATCTTGTCATGGAACTGTTACTGCTGACAATAAAGGAGAACTAGAACAATGGCAAGAGTAATCGGGGTAAGATTTCGCACGGCAGGGAAGATTTATTTTTTTTCACCGGGGAAATTTGATGTCAAAAGAGGAAATCAGGTGATCGTAGAGACTGCAAGAGGAATTGAGTTTGGGAATGTAGTGACAGGACCGAAGGATGTTCCAGATGACCAGATCATGCAGCCGCTAAAGACGGTGATCCGTATCGCGACAGAAGAAGACCGCCGAACGGAAGAAAAGAACAGAGAAAAAGAAAAAGAAGCATTTCAGATTTGTCTTGAGAAGATAAGAAAACATGGACTGGAGATGAAGCTGATCAATGCAGAATATACATTTGATAATAACAAAGTATTGTTTTATTTTACAGCCGATGGAAGAATTGACTTCCGGGAACTGGTAAAAGATCTTGCAGCAGTCTTCCGCACAAGAATTGAATTAAGACAGATCGGGGTCAGAGATGAGACAAAGATCCGCGGAGGTATTGGAGTCTGTGGAAGACCGCTCTGTTGTCACACCTACTTGTCAGAATTTGCACCGGTATCGATCAAGATGGCGAAAGAGCAGAATTTGTCTCTGAATCCGACAAAGATCTCCGGAGTATGCGGCAGGTTAATGTGCTGCCTGACAAATGAGCAGGAGACCTATGAAGAATTAAACAGTCACCTTCCTTCTGTAGGAGATACGGTCACGACTGTGGAAGGCCTGAAAGGGGAGGTTCATAGCCTGAGCGTGTTAAGACAGCTTGTGAAGGTCATCGTGAAGCTTGACAACGATGAGAAAGAGATCAGAGAATATAAAGTTTCTGAATTGAAATTTAAACCAAGAAGGAAGAAAAATGAAGTCAGACTCTCGAAAGAGCAGATGAGAGAGCTGGCTGCGCTTGAGAAAGGTACAGGAGAATCGAAGTTAGATGACAACTAATTTAAAGCAGGAAGAGAGATTAGATGATCTCCAGATTCATGGGTATGAAATCATCCAGCATCCGGGAAGATTCTGCTTTGGCATGGATGCAGTGCTCCTTTCTAATTTTGCTACAGTCAAAAAGGGAGAGAGCGCGCTGGATCTTGGAACAGGAACGGGAATCATTCCAATCCTTCTGGAAGCAAAGACAGAAGGGGAACATTTTACTGGGCTGGAGATCCAGAAAGAAAGTGCGGATATGGCGCAAAGAAGTGTGGCACACAATCATCTGGAGCAGAAGATAACGATTCAGACAGGCGATATCAAGGAGGCGGGCACGATATTTTCTCCCGCTTCTTTTGATGTGATCACAACAAATCCGCCTTACATGTTAGGAGAACATGGACTTAAGAATGAGGCTGATGCAAAGACGATTGCCCGTCATGAAGTGTTGTGTACACTGGATGATATTTTAAGGGAGAGTGCAAAACTTCTGAAATTTAAGGGAAGATTTTATATGGTACACAGACCGTTCCGATTGCCGGAAATTCTTACGAAAATGTCTATGCATGGAATTGAACCGAAGCGGATGCGGCTTGTGCACCCATATATCGATAAAGAACCGAATAGGGTGCTGATTGAAGGATCATGAGGTGGGAGACCGCGGATGAAGGTAGAGACACCGTTAATCGTGTAAAGAGAGCCTGGAGTTTATACAGAAGAATTGCTTCAGGGATACAGCATGAAATAGTAGACATAACGTTAGTGGCAGCAGGCTCGCTGAGAAAAAGGAAGAAGAAAGGAAAAGTGCCATGGCAGGTATTTTATATTTATGTGCAACACCGATCGGAAATCTGGAAGACATGACTTTCCGGGCGGTAAGAGTACTTGGCGAAGTGGATTTGATTGCTGCAGAAGATACGAGAAACAGTATTAAACTGCTCAATCATTTTGAAATCAAGACGCCGATGACGAGCTATCACGAATATAATAAAATTGAAAAAGGAAAGAAACTCGTACAGAAACTTTTGGAAGGACAGAATATTGCACTCATTACAGATGCGGGTACACCGGGAATTTCAGATCCGGGAGAAGAGCTTGTAAAAATGTGTTACGAAGCCGGAATCACAGTCACATCACTTCCGGGGGCAGCGGCATGTATTACGGCATTAACAATTTCCGGGCTTGCCACGAGAAGATTCGCATTTGAAGCATTTCTTCCGAGTGATAAGAAAGAGCGCCAGGAAGTCGTAAAGGAACTGGAACAAGAGGCGAGAACTATCATTTTATATGAAGCTCCACACAGACTTGTGAAGACCTTAAAGGAGCTGGAGGGAGTACTTGGCAATAGAAGAATCACGGTGTGCCGGGAGTTGACAAAGAAGCATGAGACTGCATTTGTGACAACTTTAAGAGAGGCGATCGTCTATTACGAGGAAACGGATCCAAAGGGAGAGTGCGTGCTCGTAGTGGAAGGAAAGAGCAGAGAAGAGATACGAAAGGAAGCACAAAGTCAGTGGGAGCAGATGTCACTGGAAGACCATGTACAATATTATATGGATCAGGGAATCGATAAGAAGGAAGCGATGAAAAAGGTAGCAAAGGATCGCGGGATTTCCAAGAGAGATGTATATAACAGCCTGATTTAGAGGTGTTTTGAGCAACTTGTATACTAATTCCCAAAAAGTTTGTGCAAGTGGAGCATGGAACAAGATTTGATTTTCACTTATACTAATCATATCGAAAAACGAAATAAGATATGAATTGGAAAGTTTAGGAGGAAATGTAACAATGGCAAGTTTATCATTAAAACACATTAACAAAACATATCCAAATGGTTTTGAAGCTGTAAAAGACTTCAACCTTGAGATTGAAGATAAAGAATTTATCATCTTTGTAGGTCCTTCAGGATGTGGTAAATCTACAACACTTCGTATGATCGCAGGTCTGGAAGAAATCACATCCGGTGAATTGAAAATCGGAGACAAAGTGGTAAATGATGTAGAGCCAAAAGACAGAGATATTGCGATGGTATTCCAGAACTATGCTTTGTACCCACATATGACAGTATATGATAACATGGCATTCGGTCTGAAATTAAGAAAAGTTCCAAAAGATGAGATCGACAGAATGGTAAAAGAAGCTGCTAAGATTCTTGACCTTGAAAGCTTATTAGATCGTAAACCGAAGGCATTATCTGGTGGACAAAGACAGCGTGTTGCTATGGGACGTGCTATCGTTCGTAATCCAAAAGTATTCCTTATGGATGAGCCTTTATCAAACCTGGATGCAAAATTAAGAGGACAGATGCGTATTGAGATTTCTAAATTACACCAGAGATTAGGTACAACGATCATCTACGTTACACATGACCAGACAGAGGCTATGACACTTGGTACAAGAATCGTAGTTATGAGTGCAGGTATCGTTCAGCAGGTAGATACACCACAGGTATTATATGATACACCATGTAACTTATTCGTTGCTGGATTCATCGGA
>ENA-OQKY01001766-OQKY01001766.1-human-gut-metagenome-genome-assembly--contig:-NODE-1766-length-10981-cov-2.976138_pt1 | contig 10981 bp, 7 predicted proteins | sample MGYA00242652_ERZ504805 | MGnify/ENA primary metagenome ERZ504805 (study PRJEB26092, sample SAMD00036400) | human gut metagenome | host: Homo sapiens | study: EMG produced TPA metagenomics assembly of... | reverse complement strand
GCTGTCTCTGCGTTGTGACGTGTTGGCTCTCTCGGGCAGCCGTTCCAGTTCACAGACTTCCGCGATTAAGCGCGACAACCTGCGCTTTGTTCATGTCAGATGCGGCATGAACGCCTGATTCGGCCTACAAAGGTTTGTAACTCAGGAACTTAGTAGGCCTGATAAGCGTAGCGCAGCAGGCAATTTCGCCTCGCTTTTATGCCTGGCGAATTGCCTGTTCAACCTCAAAGCGATTCGTCACTTTGCTGTCGATTTTCACATAAGCTGAATGTTCTTCTTCTGCAATCAACACTTCTTTGATGCCTTCAGTTTCCAGCAAACGCACTTTTAACGCCTCGTTTGCGGCAATGTTCGCCGGGATTTCAATGCGCAAGCTGCTGACATACGGCGGTTCTTTCATGGTACTGGCGACTGCCAGCCACACTGCGGCCAGCATTGCGCCAGCGAGAAATACGCCCTGACCGTCAAACATGCCGTCAATCCAGCCGCCCAGCGAACCGCCAATCGCCACGCCAAGAAACTGGCTGGTGGAGTAAACACCCATCGCCGTACCTTTGTAACCTGCTGGCGATTCTTTACTGATAAGTGAAGGCAGAAGGGCTTCCATCAAATTAAACGCCACAAAGAAAAGCTGCACGCCGACCACCAGTTGCCAGAACTGCGTTTGTGCGTTCCACAACACAATTTCCGCGACCACGATCAACCCGACGCAAAAGACAAAGACTTGCTTCATTTTGCGCTTAACTTCAGCGTAGATAATGAAAGGCACGACCGAGCCAAAGGCGATTAACATCGTTGCCAGGTAGACCTTCCAGTGTTCAGCCGCCGGGAACCCCGCATCAGCCAGCTGTCCGGGCAGGGCAACAAAGGTCGACATCAGCAAAATATGCAGACACATAATGCCAAAGTTGAGTTTCAGCAGCCGCGGTTCCGCCAGCACTTTACTGAAACTGCCTTTCACCATTCCGGACTCACGATTAAGTACGTGAGTGCTACTGTTGGGCACAACCCAAATGGTCAACGCAATGCCGGTTGTTGCCAGAATAGCGATCATCCAGAACAGCACGTGCAGCCCAAGTTTGTGAGTGATGATCGGGCCAAGCACCATCGCAATGGCAAAGGTAATGCCAAAGCTCACGCCGATAAACGCCATCGCTTTGGTGCGGTTTTGTTCGCGCGTGAGATCGGAAAGCAGCGCCATAACGGCAGCGGCAATCGCACCGGAGCCTTGTAGCGCCCGGCCCAGAATAATTCCCCAGAGGGAGGCAGAGAGCGCAGCGATAACGCTACCGGCGGCAAACACCGCCAGCCCACCGACAATTAATGGTTTGCGACCAATGCGGTCTGAAAGCAGGCCAAACGGAATCTGAAAAACGGCCTGAGTCAGACCATAAATACCAATGGCAATACCGATTAATGCTTCGCTGGCACCTTGCAGAGCCATGCCGTACGTGGTCAGAACCGGCAGAACCATGAACATGCCCAGCATGCGTAATGAAAATACGGTCCCTAAACCCCAGGTCGCGCGCCGCTCACCTGGCGTCATTTTATAATCGTTCATTACCACCTCTGTTTTAAATTCGCGACTAGTGTAAAGCGGCAAACGAATGGGGTAAACATGCGGATTTTTTAGTAAATATTTCGAGAGGGATATGATTCTAATGCTAAGAAAAAAGGTGCCGTAGCACCTTTTTAACTGAGAGGTTGTGTTACCACACAGCAGCCAGCAGCGTATGCGAGTCCGGCACCATAAAATCAACGGACATCATCACCGAGAGGGCAGTGATGGCGATGATAGAGAAACCGAACAGCTTGCGCGCCCAGATTCTGTCATCAGCAACTTTATAGCCGCGCAGAGCCATGCCTAACCACCAGACGCTCACCGCAGCGGCGACCACCAGATATTTATACCCAGCGTAGCCGCCAAGAGAGAGCATCAGCGTGGCAACGGCAAAGGCGATGATATACAGCGTGATGTGATTCTTCGCCACCGAAATGCCTTTCACCACCGGCAGTACCGGAATGTTTGCCGCCTGATAATCCTTAAAGCGGAAAATGGCTATGGCATAAGAGTGAGGCATCTGCCACAGGCTGAAGATAGCCAGCAGGATCGCTGCGCCGCTATCGAACTCGCCGGTTACCGCACAGTAACCGATCACCGGAGGCGCAGCGCCGGAGAGCGAACCAATCAATGTGCCGTAGACAGAATGACGTTTCATGTACAGGCTATAAACGCCGACATAAACCACAAAGCCCATCACCCCCAGCCAGCAGGCCAGCGGATTCGCGCCAAACCACAGCAGCATAAAGCCAGCAATACCCAGCAAGGTGGCGTACACCAGCGAGACAGCAGGAGAGATCAGGCCTTTCACCAGCACCCGATTCTTCGTCCTTTCCATCTTTCGGTCGATATCCCTGTCGATGTAGTTGTTAAACACACAACCCGACGCCACAACCAGTGACACCCCAACCAGCGTGTAGATAAACAGGGGATAATCAATGCTGCCCTTTGAGGCCAGCAAGAATCCCCCAATCACCGAGATCAGGTTGCCAAAGATGATGCCTGGTTTCGTTACTTGCAGGTATTGCTTAAATATCATAACCGCCGCTCTTAGTGCATCATCATGTTGTAGTTGAGGTTCCACATAATCCAAATGGAGCCCACAACCAGGATGGCGATGATTAGCACGGTGAAGACAAATGCCGTCATATTCCAGCCTTCATCTGATTTGGTATTCATGTGCAGGAAGCACACCAGATGCACCAGAATCTGTACCACTGCCATTGCCAGGATTGTTCCCAGAATTACGGCCGGAGAGGCAGCCCCTGTCATCACCATCCAGAACGGAATTACCGTCAGGATTATCGACAGGATAAAGCCTGTCATGTAGGTCTTTACGCTGCCATGGGATGCGCCGCTGCTTGCGTTAGAATGACTCATTACATCGCCCCCATCAGATAAACAACAGTGAACACACAGATCCAAACCACATCCAGGAAGTGCCAGAACAGGCTCAGGCACATGATGCGGGTACGGTTAGTGCTGGTCAGGCCGCGACGGGCGATTTGCACCATCAGCACCGCCATCCAGATAAGACCGGAAGTGACGTGCAGACCGTGCGTGCCGACCAGCGCAAAGAATGCTGACAGGAAGCCGCTGCGATCCGGACCCATGCCGTTAACAATCAGGTGATGGAATTCATAGATTTCCATCCCGATAAATCCGGCACCAAACAACCATGTCAACGCCAGCCAGGAGACAACCTGGCTTTTGTTGTTTTTGTACATGGCGATAGCCGCCATGCCGTAGGTGATGGAGCTGAACAACAGCAAGAAAGTTTCAACCAGAACGAACGGCAGTTCGAAAATGTCCTTACCTGTCGGCCCACCTGCGGTGCCGTTCACCAGAACGGCATAGGTAGCAAACAAGATAGAGAACAGAATGCAGTCGCTCATCAGGTAGATCCAAAATCCGAAGATTTTGGTTCCGCCTGCATCGTGGTGCCCGTGTTCGTGCGCGTGGGCAGTCGCGTGCGTCAAAGTATCAGTTGCCATTTTTCAGCCCTGCCTTAGTAATCTCATCGAAATGCTGGTTTTCCAGTTTTTCGATTTCTGCCACCGGCACGTAGTAATCCACGTCCTCGTCGAAGCTTTTCACGATCCAGGTGATGATCATGCCTGCGAAGCCAACAATCGCCAGCCACCAGATATGCCAGATCATGGCGAAACCGAAGATGGTGGAGAAAGCCGCAATGACGATACCGGCACCGCTGTTTTTTGGCATATGAATTTCTTCATAGTGGTCAGGCTTTTTGTACGCTTCGCCTTTCTCTTTCATTTCCCAGAATGCATCACGTTCGTGAACGTGCGGCACAACGGCAAAGTTATAGAACGGAGGCGGGGAAGAGGTTGCCCACTCCAGCGTACGGCCACCCCACGGGTCGCCAGTCAGGTCACGGTTCTGGTCGCGGTCACGAATAGAAACGTACATCTGAATAACGAGGCAGAGAATACCCAGCGCAATCAGTACCGCACCGCTGGCTGCAATCATCAGCATGGTGTGGAACTGCGGGTCAATCTGCTGGCTCAAACGACGGGTCATGCCCATGAAGCCCAGCGCATACAGTGGCATAAAGGCAACGAAGAAGCCGATGATCCAGAACCAGAACGCGCGTTTACCCCAGGTTTCGTTCAGTTTGAAACCGAACGCTTTAGGCCACCAGTAGGTCATCCCTGCGAAGCAGCCGAAGACCACGCCGCCGATGATCACGTTATGGAAGTGCGCAATCAGGAACAGGCTGTTATGCAGAACGAAGTCCGCGCCCGGTACTGCCAGCAGCACGCCAGTCATCCCGCCCACCGAGAAGGTGACGATAAAACCGATGGTCCACAGCATCGCAGAATGGAACACGATGCGGCCCTGATACATGGTGAACAGCCAGTTGAAGATCTTCACCCCGGTCGGGATGGCGATAATCATCGTGGTGATACCAAAGAAGGCGTTTACGTTCGCGCCCGCACCCATCGTAAAGAAGTGGTGCAGCCAGACGATGAACGACAGCACGGTGATACAGACGGTTGCCCATACCAGCGAGGTATAACCAAACAGACGTTTACGCGAGAAGGTTGCCGCAATTTCGGAGAACACACCGAATACAGGCAGGATCAAGATGTAAACTTCCGGGTGGCCCCAGGCCCAAATCAGGTTGATATACATCATCATGTTGCCACCCATATCGTTGGTAAAGAAATGGGTGCCCAGATAGCGATCCAGGGTCAACAACGCGACGGTAACCGTCAGAATTGGGAAGGAAGCAATAATCAGTACGTTCGCGCACAGTGATGCCCAGGTAAATACTGGCATCTTGAACATGGTCATGCCCGGTGCGCGCATCTTTAGAATGGTAACGAAGAAGTTGATACCGGTAAGCGTCGTACCTATACCGGATAGCTGGAGACTCCATATCCAGTAATCGACACCGACTCCCGGACTGTACTCTATTCCCGATAGCGGTGGATAGGCCAGCCAGCCGGTCTGCGCAAATTCGCCCACGCCGAGAGAAACGTTAACCAGAATCACACCAACAACGGTAAACCAGAAGCTTAAGTTGTTGAGGAACGGGAACGCAACGTCACGCGCGCCGATCTGCAGCGGAACCACCAGGTTCATCAGACCGATAACGAAAGGCATCGCCACGAAGAAGATCATAATCACGCCGTGCGCGGTGAAGATCTGATCGTAGTGGTGAGGTGGCAGGAAGCCCGCTTCGCCCGCCGAGGCAAGGGCCTGCTGGCTACGCATCATAATGGCGTCAGCAAAACCACGCAGCAACATCACAATCGCCACGATGATATACATGATACCGAGGCGTTTATGGTCGACGGAGGTCAGCCACTCTTTCCACAGGTAGGTCCACTTACCGAAGTAAGTGATCAGGCCAACGAGCGCCAGACCTCCCAAAATAATGCCAGCGATCGTAACCATGACGATAGGTTCATGGAACGGGACTGCATCAAGTGATAATTTTCCGAACATCTTTATTCTTCCTCAACCCCTTTAATGGGCGGATTCCGCGTGGCTCATGTCCATGCCTTCCATACCTTCCATACCTTCATGTGCGCTGTGCTCACCTTCTGGCTGGGTCATGTCCATGCTCTTACCGTGAGCCATAAACTTGTTAATCACATCGGCAAACAAGTCTGGTTTCACGTTGGAGAAATATTCCACCTGGTTGTATTCGCTAGGCGCGGCCAGTTTTTCGAACGTAGCCATGTCAGACATGGTGTTCGGCGACTGTTTCGCTTTTGCGACCCATTGGTCGAATGCGGCGCGATCCGGTGTTGCAATAGCTTTGAACTTCATGCCTGAGAAGCCCGGGCCGCTGTAGCTGGCGGAGATACCGTCATAAGTACCGGGTTCGTTGGCGATCAGATGCAGGCGAGTCTGCATACCGGCCATGGCATAAATCTGGCTACCCAGACGCGGAATGAAGAAGGAGTTCATCACGGAGTTGGAGGTCACTTTGAAGTACACCGGAGTGTTCGCCGGGAAAGCGATTTCATTCACGGCTGCAATGCCCTGTTCCGGGTAGATGAAGAACCATTTCCAGTCCATGGAAACCACTTCGATGGTAATGGGCTTCTCGTCGTGTGCCAGCGGCTTGCTAGGCTCAAGAGCGTGAGTGGTTTTCCAGGTCAGTACCGCAAGGAAGATGATGATAAAGATAGGTACCGTCCAGATCACAGCTTCCACTTTATTGGAGTGTGACCAGTTCGGGCTGTACTTAGCATCTTTATTGCTCGCACGGTACTTCCAGGCGAAACCAACAGCCATCAAGATTGCGGGAATAACGACAATCAACATCAGGCCAAATGCCGTCAGTATCAGTGAACGTTGCTCCAGACCAATCTGTCCTTTGGGATCTAACAGCGCAGAATTACAGCCACTGAGCAATACAGTGCCTGCAAATAATGACAACCATCCCAAACTTTTATTGTATTTCCTGAGTCTCATTTAACGACCTCAATTCCACGGGATCTGGTGGCGTTTAAAGTGTGTGGGCATTTTACGGGAAGGTTACATTACTGTAAACATGATTAAATTCCTGTTACTTGGATTTGGCTATCAGGTCACATATGTTGCAAAACATATCAAGTTGATTTTAAGAAGCTGTTGCAAAAGGGCGTTATAACGAAAGGGGAGTGCAGAAGGAGTTTGGGTGGGCAATTGGTATAATCAATATAAAATAAAACAATTATTTAACAAATAATTATCATTGAGGTGACAACTGGGTGGTGAGAAAATAAGGACTCATTAGCTGAATCGTGTAAGAAAAATAGAATTCATAAATTGCGTCAATAATTTCCAAACGCTAAGCCGCACAAAAGAACAAATATTAATAAGCGATGCTGATGTTTATTTAGCCGTAATAATTACGGCGAGTGATTACTACAGCTAAATAATATTTACAGATTACGTCAGATGCGTTTTTCGTAGCGCCAGATAATCCAGCAAACCACCAAGCACGACGCCAGAAAGGGCGACTAAAACCCCGACTTCCAGCAGAGCAGGCAGGAAAGAGAAGTGCGTCAAATCCAGCGCGTCCATTGTCAACAGCAGTAACCACACGGCCAACAGGCTGATACCCGCCGCCAGTGTCCACATGGCAAAGGCATAACCTGCAGGATATTCGGTACGGGAGATAAAGTTGCCATTTACTCGTGTATATTCAAGCGTCTGGCGGCAAACCAGCAGCAAAATAAGCCCTGGTACGGCAGCGGCGACGGAGAATAGATAGAATGTCGACCAGCCATGTGCTTCAACAAACCAACCCGCCACGGGGCCGACATAAACTCGCCCTACAGCAGAAAGCGCTGAGAGCAGGGCAAATTGAGTAGCGGAAAATGACTTATTACACAGCGTCATTAACAGCGCGACAAAGGCTGATGTACCCATCCCGCCACAGAGGTTTTCGAAAAAGACGGCTGCACCCATGCTGTAGAGATGCTTATCAGTAATCGACAGCAGCCAGTAACCGGCGTTAGATGCACCTTGTAAAATGCCGAAAATCAGCAGTGCACGGAACAGCGACAGGCGCTGCATCAAAATCCCACCGTACAATGCGCCAACAATGGTCGCCAGTAAGCCAAGCGTTTTGTTAACCACGCCTACTTCACCCGCATCAAACCCGACGCCGCGAATCAAAAACGTGGTTGTCAGGCTCATAGCGACTGCGTCGCCCAGCTTATACAGCACGATAAGAAGCAAAATAAGCCAGGCATTATTTCGACCAAAGAAATCTCGCAGAGGTGCAACAACCGCTTGTTCCAGCGTTTTGGGCACAGGAATGGTGTCGGTGGGTTCTGGTGCAAGCAACGTCGCGATAATACAGGGGATCAACAGCGCCGCCATCAACCAGTACATGCCCTGCCAGCCCAGCCATTTATCTGCCAGCCACAGGGCTAAGCCGCCGGAAACCAGCATCCCTAAACGGTAACCCAGCACGCTGATTGCCGCGCCCGCACCACGTTCTTCTGCCGGGAGCACATCGGTTTTCCACGCATCGAAGACAATATCCTGGGAGGCAGAGCAAAAAGCGAACACCACCGCCAGTGCCGCCATCCAGCGGAGCTGGGTGCCTGGTTCGAGAAAACCCATCGCCGCAATGGCGACTAATAACAGAATTTGCGTGGCGAGCAGCCAACCGCGCCGCCGCCCGAAAAATGGGGGCGTGTAGCGGTCCATCAGTGGTGACCAGAGGAATTTAAAAACGTAAGCCTGGCCTACCAGAGAGAAGAAACCAATGGTTTTGAGATCGATATTCTCGACCGTCATCCAGGCCTGTAAGGTGCCGGACGTCAGGGCGAGCGGTAGCCCGGAAGCAAAACCCAGGATCAGCAATATGGCTGAACGCGGCTGTTGAAAAATACGTAAATATTGACTGGACATGGGCGTCTACAGGCCCGGCTTGCACCGGGCCAGAGGGCAGAAATTAACGCGCGTTCTGCTTGATGAATTCGTGGATGCTGGTGTCCTGAGACATATCAGCGATGGTATCGGTCAGCACACTGTTAACCGCATCGGCGATATTTTTGTTGGAGGCCTGGAACGCACCTTCAACGTTGTAGCTGGCACGATAGTTTTTGGTCATTTTGTTGCCATTCTGCGCGGTAGCGATGATGGCGATATCCGCTTTGGTCGCGATGTTGTAGCGCACATTGCCCTGGGACACGTCAGCATACAGTTGGCTAACGATGATTTGCAGATTAACTGGGCCATTCGGACCAACCATGTATCCACGGGCGGTCATCTGTTTTTCCAGCACTTCTTGCAGCAGGAAACGCAGATCGCGGGAGGCGGTCAGGGTAACGATTTGATTATCGCGGGTGACTTTTGCCAGCGCCTGATCGGTACGCTGATCGGCACCATTAATGCTTACGGTGACGCCCATCAGGCTTGGATCCTGCTGTGGCAGTGTAATCGTCGGGGAAACTTCAATAGTTGTTGGCGGTTTTGCGCATCCTGCAAGCATAAACAGAGCAACTAACGGGAAGAGGATTTTTTTGAACATGTTCGGGCTCTCAGAGACTCTTAAGCGTGTTTGGTAAAAATTCCCGCCATCATAACATTGCCTACGGCGAGGGGAAGTGGGTAAGGCATGTAAATTCATCATGTTGACGAAATAATCGCCCCTGGTAAAAGAAACGCTGATGCGAGGCCTGTGTTTCAATCTTTAAATCAGTAAACTTCATACGCTTGACGGAAAAACCAGGACGAAACCTAAATATTTGTTGTTAAGCTGCAATGGAAACGGTAAAAGCGGCTAGTATTTAAAGGGATGGATGACATCTCAGCGTTGTCGGAGGAGATATTTCATGATGATACGTGAGCGGATAGAAGAAAAATTAAGGGCGGCGTTCCAACCCGTATTCCTCGAAGTAGTGGATGAAAGCTATCGTCACAATGTCCCAGCCGGCTCTGAAAGCCATTTTAAAGTTGTGCTGGTCAGCGATCGTTTTACGGGTGAACGTTTTCTGAATCGTCATCGAATGATTTACAGTACTTTAGCGGAGGAACTCTCTACTACCGTTCATGCGCTGGCTCTGCATACTTACACTATTAAGGAGTGGGAAGGGTTGCAGGACACCGTCTTTGCCTCTCCTCCCTGTCGTGGAGCAGGAAGCATCGCGTAAAAACGCATTTGCAACTGTCGGCGCTTTTCCAGTATGTTGCTAAAGATTTTATGAAAAACGGCCTGCGGGCCGTTTTGTTTTGTCTGGATTTTGCGCTTTTTGCCCAGCATTCAGACGAAAATCGCCCGGGAATTGTGAAAAAATACGCGACAGCGCGCAATAACCGTTCTCGACTCATAAAAGTGATGCCGCTATAATGCCGCGTCCTATTTGAATGCTTTCGGGATGATTCTGGTAACAGGGAATGTGATTGATTATAAGAACATCCCGGTTCCGCGAAGCCAACAACCTGTGCTTGCGGGGTAAGAGTTGACCGAGCACTGTGATTTTTTGAGGTAACAAGATGCAAGTTTCAGTTGAAACCACTCAAGGCCTTGGCCGCCGTGTAACGATTACTATCGCTGCTGACAGCATCGAGACCGCTGTTAAAAGCGAGCTGGTCAACGTTGCGAAAAAAGTACGTATTGACGGCTTCCGCAAAGGCAAAGTGCCAATGAATATCGTTGCTCAGCGTTATGGCGCGTCTGTACGCCAGGACGTCCTGGGCGACCTGATGAGCCGTAACTTCATTGACGCCATCATTAAAGAAAAAATCAATCCGGCTGGCGCACCGACCTATGTTCCGGGCGAATACAAGCTGGGTGAAGACTTCACCTACTCTGTAGAGTTTGAAGTTTATCCGGAAGTTGAACTGCAGGGTCTGGAAGCGATCGAAGTTGAAAAACCGATCGTTGAAGTGACCGATGCTGACGTTGACGGCATGCTGGATACTCTGCGTAAACAGCAGGCAACCTGGAAAGAAAAAGACGGCGCTGTTGAAGCAGAAGACCGTGTGACCATCGACTTCACCGGTTCTGTTGACGGCGAAGAGTTCGAAGGCGGTAAAGCGTCTGATTTCGTACTGGCGATGGGTCAGGGTCGCATGATCCCGGGCTTTGAAGACGGTATCAAAGGCCACAAAGCTGGCGAAGAGTTCACCATCGACGTGACCTTCCCGGAAGAGTACCACGCAGAAAACCTGAAGGGTAAAGCAGCGAAATTCGCTATCAACCTGAAGAAAGTTGAAGAGCGTGAACTGCCGGAACTGACTGCAGAATTCATCAAACGTTTCGGCGTTGAAGATGGTTCCGTAGAAGGTCTGCGCGCTGAAGTGCGTAAAACCATGGAGCGCGAGCTGAAGAGCGCCATCCGTAACCGCGTTAAGTCTCAGGCGATTGAAGGTCTGGTAAAAGCTAACGACAACGACGTACCGGATGCGCTGATCGACAGCGACATCGACGTTCTGCGT